>Ga0190312_1000064_pt1 | contig 41244 bp, 41 predicted proteins | sample 487007910_MG_FD_165046 | JGI IMG/M metagenome (GOLD analysis project Ga0190312, IMG submission 165046) | Hydrothermal vent sediment bacterial communities from Southern Trench, Guaymas Basin, Mexico - 4870-07-9-10_MG | ecosystem: Environmental > Aquatic > Marine > Hydrothermal vents > Sediment ... | reverse complement strand
AGTATCTATAGGTATCCTACTAGAATTGAGAGAGACGTAATTCCGGTAATAAATAGGATCATTAGGTCGTGGAGACCTCTCCAGTACTACTTGGCTGAGCACTTAGGGCTTATTCCTCTCACTCCTCGAGTACAAGAGTTCTATGCCTCTATGCAGAGGAGAGCCGCCCAAGTAGCTTTAGAAGAAGCGAGAAAAGAAGTTGCGCATAGAAGAAGGCTCATGGAGACAGCGCAGAAAACTTTCAGCGAAATTAGGGCTATGCGCGAAGACATGATGAGAAAGCAGAGAGAGTATTCAGCTAAATATACTCAAACAATGTCTTCTATTCTAGGCAAGCCTTGGCCAATATCTCAGCCCTCCTCAAGGCCTATAAGCACTGGAGCATCTGCTCCCTCTACTTCAAGTACTGCTAGGAGAAAGAGTATAAGAGACTATGATTGGGCGGGAGGCGGAGCAACATTTTTCCTCGACTCCGACGGTAGACTCAGGTCAAGAGACTACGGCGAAGAAATAGTAGCAGACCGAATAGGCGACGACGGCACACTCTACGACGAGGAAGGCAATCCTATAGGCTACATTAGAGAAGGATACGTCTACGACAACGAAGGCTTCCAGATAGGAGTAGTCGACCGAGGAATGAGCGACAGCTGGGCAGTAGACCTCTACGAGCAACGTTCATGCGAGCCTCTAGGAGAAAGCGAAGAAGAGTATACTCCGTTCCATGTATCTAAAATGAAACGCGAGGAGGAAGAAGAGTAAAAACAGATATTTAAACCCATCGAGATAGATTCCCTATTCTTCTAGCAAAATCTATACCTTTCTTAAACATATAGTAGCCAAACGGCAGATATAGAACCGAGAAAACTGAGAGAAAAATAATATCAGTCACTATAGGGTCGAAAGGAAACATTAAGTGAACAAGAAGCACGGCTTCTGACTTAGACCCCGCTATAAGCAGTCTTCTTAAAGCATCCAATGCATAAGTCTGCGGAAGCATTAAACCCAATACTTGTAGCCATGTGGGAAGTATTGCTGGAGTATAGTAGGTTCCAACGACTAGTCCCTCAAGCGTAGTTATAAACCATCTAACAGGATCTTCCCAGCTCTTAGCATTAAACAACGTAAAAGTACTAGCCGCTAAGAGTCCTAGACCCGAGACAGATACTATTGAAAGAATAAGTACTAGTAATACATAAGCTAAATTATGACAGTATATACTAATTCTAAATACAGTAACTCCAATAATGAGATATAGCATGATATAAAAACTGCCTACAATAAGTCCCCATGCAGTTTGAGCTATGCAGAAAGCCAAAGGACTTAATGGCGTGGTTAAATATTGTTCTAGCGTACAGCCCCAATAAGCGCTTGCTATACCTTCATAGTACCCGTTCAGAGCCATATCAACAAACTGTTGAAAAGCAAGACCTACGATAAGAAAAGTCATAAAGTCTCCTCCATAAGGCTCTAAATTACTCACTATTTCTGAAGGACTCAACATCAACTTAATAAAGTAATATGAGAAAACACCTGTAATCATGCCAATTACATTAAATGCAAAACTCACTTTATACATACTCCATGCTTTCATGGACCGCTTAAAAAATAGAAATAATATAGGTAAATAATCCCTTAAACTCAGTTTAGACTTACGCATTAACTTACGATAATATTGATTATTAGTCATGGATTCCCACCCGTGTAGTAAATAAATGCTTCTTCAAGAGAAGGCTTAATTTCTTTTATTTCAACAGCTTTTGAAAAAGAAGAGCTTACAGCTTTCTCAACCCTAGAGTAGCTTTCACCTATAATTTTCAGTATAAGAGTTTTGTCTCGATACTGAATTAATCGAACTATAACGTTTTTTCCAAGATTTTTCTTAATAGATGATATTTTCTTTTCAACGGAAAGAGCATCAACATTAAATATCTTAACTTCATATACATCCAAGTTTACTCTACTGCAGAGTTCTCTTAAAGTGCCGCAGACAATTATTTTTCCGTTATTGAGTATTGCTATCCTATCGGCTATTTTTTCTGCTTCGCTTAAAATGTGTGTTGTCCAGATAACTGTGCGTCCAAGTTTTAAAACAAGGTTCTTTTTAACAAATTCTCTAAAGTTTTCTGCAGAAATAGGATCTAAGTGAACTGTAGGTTCATCTAAAAGAAAAATAGGTGAGTCTATAACAAGACCTCTAGCTAATGCAGCTCTCTGTCTATATCCTGAAGAAAGCGTTGAAGGATAACAATTTTCATATTCCTTAAGGCCAAGCAAGTTTAAAACATAGTCTACTCTTTCTTCAGCTTCTCTCTTAGAGTATCCAAATATTCTAGCCCAGAAAACAAGGTTTTCTTTTACTGTCAGGCTCCAGTCAAGTGTAATCCACCAAGATCCTGGCACAACAGTAACTGAAGCTTTAACTTCATTAGGCTCTTCTAATATATCGAAGCCATTAACAATAGCTGTTCCTTCATCAGGCAAAAGAATAGTAGAAAGTATTTTCAAGAGAGTAGTCTTACCAGCACCGTTAGGTCCAACGATGCAAAAAAGTTCACCATAATTCACTTTAAAAGAAACTTTATCAAGAGCTTTAATTTCACTCTTCCTCCCTTTAATAAAGTTAATTATAAAAGAAAACCACATGTGGGATGTAGAAGAGTCTGGAGGAGGAAGATTAAATTTAAACTTTTTAGAGAGATTTATTGCTTCAACCGCGAGAGTCATTTATCCTCTCCCCTAAGTTCTCTAAGAATATCTCCGTATTTAAGCTTAATATAGAGAGTTAGTAACTTTCGCCTTCTATTAAAGGCTTCAATAGTACAATTAGGTATTCTAATACTGCCGCGAAGAGTATAGGATCTAGCTCTACATCCTCCATTGCATAAAGGTAAATATGGACAGTTTTTACAAGTTTCATGTTCTGTAGGATCTATTCCTAAGATTTCATAATATCTTAGCGATAATACATCATCTTCTGGGTGAAAGTTTTCTTTATTAGAAATCTTATTTATATCACCTACTTCAAATTCTTTACTTCCAATTAAATCCCAGCACTTAAATATTTTTCCAACAGGGTCTATTATGAAGTGGTTATCAAGATACATATCGCATATTACAGGTTCTACTTCAAAAGCAACGTTAAATCCTTTTTTAACGGCAATATTATAAAGTCTAATTGATTCTTCTTCAAATTCTGCTTCAGAAAGAACAATAGAACTAATACTTGCAATTTCTGGTCTCCAGGCATATCTTCTAGCAAAGTAGATTCTAATTCTTTTTTCAAGGCCATGTTCTTTAAATACATCTAATAGTTCGCATGATGATTCAAAATTTAATTTATCTATATTTACTCTTACAATAGTGTCTTTGATATAATCCGCGTAGTTTAATAGATTAGATAAAATAATGTCGAATGTACCTTTTCCGTTTGGGAAACATCTTAATTTATCGTGGTAATCTTTATTGCCATCAAATGTCACATGTACTCTTTCTAAGCCATAATTATTTGCCAAACTATTTGCAAGGGATCCTGTTAATAGCACACCGTTTGTTATAATTCCTATAGATAATTCGCGTTCCTCGGTCTTACTCCATTTTGATAATTTTTCGCTAATAAACTTTAATGCTTTTAAATTTAGTAGAGGTTCACCTCCATAAAATGTTATACCAATTACTTTTGTATTTCGATAGTCTATTAATCTTTGAATCCATTTAACAATTAATTCAGCTGTAGATATTGACATACTTTCTGTTCTTTTGAAAGGACCTTGATAACAATAACTACATGCTAAATTACATCTATAGGTCGTTAAAATTAAAAATGCTCCATGAAAATAATTAAAACGTTTTCTATTAAAAAAATATTTATATAAAATATTTTCATCTAAGTCTTCATCAATAAGGAAATTTGCACTGATTAGGTTTTGAATTACTTCTTTTATTTTAGGATCTTTAATGTCCTCGGCAGATATTCCTTGTTCTTTTATTTTATCTAGAAAATCTTTAGCCTCTCTATCTAAAATTGCTATTCCTCCGAATAAGGTATTGTAGATCACGTAGTATTTTTCATCGAAGGGTACAAATATTGTCCATTTAGATAATTTTAATTTCTTAGTCATAGTGGTAGGCAACTAATGTTTTTAATTATAGTAAGTTGGACAGTTAACGTTACATCCTGTTGGGCTACAGTTCTGTGAACATCCTACGCTATTGCATCCAGTATATGCATAGTTTGTAATTTTTCCTTTTCGGAGGATTACGATTTTCATTTTTCCACCGACTGTAGAATAGCAGGGAAGTATATATATATATTCATCCATTTTTTCAAAATATTTAATTTAATGAATATTTAATTAAGGTTTGACTTTTAGTCTAGGGGGGTAATTTGGCTCCATAGTGTATTTTCCGCCGCTCCACACTACTTCAATATGATAGCCTCTTGTTAACAGAGAGTACTCAGCTCTAAAAGTAAGCCTTACTTCTACTTCGGCTCCCTTACCTATAGCATAGTACTGCTTAACTACAGCTACAGTTTCGTCAGGAAATAGAATTATGTCTTTTCGCACTTTAACTTCTATCCAGCCAGAGTAACCTGTAGGAGAGTAGAGCACAACAACAGCTGTAACCACTGTATCTGAATTTACTTCGTCTACACTCTTCTTTCCTATAAGCCAGTACACTCTAGAAACTAGAAGGGATCCCTCACCCTTTATTGCGAAAAATGTCTTGTAGATAATATATGCTCCAACTAATAACAAAACTATGATAAGTAGCAGTGCTAGTAGAGAAGAAATACCTCTTTTCATCAAATTATTTATCGTGTTCTTCAATATAAGCTTAGATGTTTTTCTGAGCTGTTCGCCGAAAATAACAGAGTTATAAGTTCTAGAGCCTTATGCAAAATTGTGGGCTCAGTATTAGTGATTAGTGACTGCCGTAAGAGTACGTGGCGGAAAACTAGAGTTTTTTCGCTCGCTCGGCGAAAAAACATGGGTACTACACATAAAAGTCCATCCCCGTACAGTAAATGGGGAGTTGAGGGGGACTGTGAGGAAATAGAGTATTTAGCTTAAGGCTGAATATTTTAATAGATAGGCTGAGGATGATGAAAGTATACAGACTCTGGCCGTTTATAAAAGAGTTGAGTGAAATAGACTCTATTATAGATTTCTCAAAAGGCTCACAGCAATTTAAAGTATTCTTAACTATTGTTCAGAAGGGAAAAGTTTCGCTCAACGAACTCTCTGACGAGCTTTCTATAGAGAAAGATAAGCTTTATGATATTTTATATAAGCTCAAAAGAAAGGGACTAATAGCGAGCACTAGTAGATCTGAGTACTGTCCAACAACACTCGGGCTAAGTCTCTACAGTAAGCTAGCTCAATTGAGTCGAGGAAAAGTACTGGCTTCAGATATGCCTTTAACAGACATTGTTAAAGACATAGTACTCATAGCTGGATCTAGTTTCAGAGAAAAAGTAAGCTATAGTTATTTATGTAAATACTTTAAAACAAATAGAAGCACTATCAACTACTTAATAAAGCCCTACCTAATAGGAAGTACAGCTCTCTTTAGAACTCAAGGAGACTATCTGATCCTAACTAGGCGGGGCAAAAAAGTATTCGAAGAATTGGCTAAAGAAATTGGTTTAGGTACACTGGGATTAAAACTAATAACTAAGATAGGTTTTAGTAAGCATCCATCAAAAGCTGTTAGAAATCTCTTCAAAGTATACATTATTTTAACAATACTTGTTCTATTTTCAGTATTCACTCCCTACTTTATTGTACTCGCCTCAATAGCGCTCTTTATATCGCTAGTAATGTGTATTCTAGTCATGCTTAAAGTATAGTGTCGAGTGTAGTCGATATTTTGTCGAGTACACTAGACAATAATTTTATCGATTGTCGTCTACAATACTTTTAAATTTATCTAATAAATTTAATTTACTGTGGGAAATATGTTGAGCGAAGAAGACTTAAGCTATATTTTCCAAGCATTAGCTCATGAAACTCGAAGAAAAATAGTAGAGCTTTTAGCTGAAGAAGGCCCCTTGAACTTTACTGAAATAATGAATAGACTAGGTATAAGCGAGACGGGAACATTTGGTTTTCATATAAAGAGAATGGAGGATCTACTCGAGAAAACAGATGATGGTAAATACAAGTTATCTGACTTAGGTCTAGTAGCTTACAATATAATTAAATATGCGAAAGAAGGAAGAGTAGCGAAAATAGAGGAAGAAAAACCTAGCGTTGAGGAAGTAAAAGTATTCAGGTATTTAGTAAAAATAATCGTTGATAGAAGTCTTCTAGAGAGATATAGTAAAGTAGGATTTGATTACGTAGGCACAGTTGTTTTCACAGAGGATATCGACCCTGAACTATTTAAGAAAAAAGTCCTTTTCTTCAGGGGAGTAGGAACAATAGTTGTTCCGAAGAATTTAGTTAAAATAGCTTATAGTCTCATGGAAGAGTACTGTGGAGATATAGTAGGCTATGAAGGTGAGTTGCCTCAAAAATGGCTTGAGGAAAAGAAACCTGTAAAACACTTGGACATATATGGCGGGGACTTTATTTTAACTAAAGAGAGGCTAGAGAAAGCTAAAAGAGAAGGCTTTAAGTACAGGATAGAGAACTATGGCCGTTTAATAATAGAGCGCGATGTTACTCCAGAGCTTTTTGATGAGACAGTTTTCTCGATAAATTCTTACGGCGAAATCTATGCTCCTCGAGCACTACACAAAATAATATTGAATAAAGTAGAGTCGGTTTCTGGTCAAATACTAGACTTAAGTGAGTTTGAGAAAGAAATTTAGCCTTATAGTCATAAGTAACTGTGTCGCAGAAAGCGGTACTAGCAGTCGATAAGAGAGTTGAGCTTCTTTACTCTATCTTACTGAATACTAGTTGGAGAGACATAGGTATTGTGAAAAGAGATTACCCTTACAAGCTTAAGTTATTAGAGTTTTCGAAAGCCTTTAAAGAACACGATGCTGTTGTTCTATGCGAGGAACTTATTAGAAAGGGTTTTGTTTTTGATGCACTGCATGCTTTTGCTGTACACTTATCTGAGCCACCTAATATCGCTTTAATTAAGCCTCTTACAGAAGATCTTGTTGAAAGAGCAGGGTCTCTAGATACTTTAATGGAGTTCGCTGAAAAGATCAAAAACTACTATGATGACACAAATTTCGAAGATTTCTGGAAGAGAAATACTGATTTCTATAGGAGAGTAAGGGAAAATGCTGAAAAATATATTAATTTAAATAAGATAGTAGGTATTATTGAAGATTACTTTGAATTAAAGAAGGATAAATACTTTGTAGTGCTTTTAACTCTATCGAAGTTCAGCTACGGGCACAGTATTAACGGTGAAGAAGTCTACGCGTTTATTCAGCCTACAAAGATTAGCGAAGAAGGATTGCCGGAGTACAAGAGCTGGGATACGATAGTACATGAATTTAGCCACAGTTTTGTTAATCCTCTTACAGATGAGTTTGAATCAGAGTTTAAGAATACCGATAAGCTGCTTAAGTGTGCTGAAAGTAAAATGAAGGGATTATTTAGCAGGCTCTTAGGCTTTTTAAGTAAATCGATTAGAGAGGAAGCATTCAGAGATTGGAAGACTTTTGTTAATGAGCATGTTGTAACGGCTATTGTTCTTAGAATTGCAGAGCAGCTAGGCTACATTGACTCAAATAGGCTAGAGAAGTTTCTATCATTCTACGAGAAAAGAGGACTAGTTTACATTAAACCTGTCTATAAAATACTACTGAACTACAATAGAGTAGAGTATTCGTCGTTCAGGGAATTTTACCCTGAAATAGTTAAAGTATTTAACAGTATTTAGTCAGCAGCGCTGAAGCTATATTACAAGGGTTACTAGAACACGTGTTTTGAAGAAATTTTTCTATTACAGGTGAAAAAGTTTTTATCAGTACTGATGCTTCTAAGCTCGTTTAGGTACTGTTTACAGCAGTTCGATACTTTTATACACTGCTAGCATAATAGTAGCGTGTGAGCAACGAACTGCGCTGGAATCCGGTGCTAGGAGCATGGATTATTGTCGCCGCTAAGAGACAGAAGAGGCCTTGGAGGCCTAAAGACTATTGTCCCTTCTGTCCAGGAGCAGAGGAAACAGGCTACGGCTGGGAAGTATTAGCACTACCCAATAAGTTCCCTGCGCTGCGGCCCGACGCTAAGCCGTCTCTCAAATCAGAAGACATATACAAGGTGAGGCCTGGCTACGGGTATTGTGAGGTAATAGTAGAGACACCTAAACACGAAGGAGATCTCTGTGACTTGACGCTAGAAAACTTGAAGAAAGTAATAGATCTTTACGCTGAGCGCTACGAGAAACTCGGAAGCGACCCTAAAATAAAGTACGTCTTCGAGTTTAGAAATAAGGGAGCCTTAATTGGAGTGTCTTTAACTCACCCTCACTCACAGCTATATGCTCTGCCGTTTATTCCGCCTCGCATTAGAAGAGAGCTAGTACAAGCTAAGAAATTCTATAAGAGGAGGAAAAAGTGCTTATTCTGCCACATAATAGACCTCGAGAAAAAAGCTAAAGTACGCTTACTTTACGAAAACGAAGACTTCATACTATTCATGCCTTTCTTCGCCATGTGGCCCTACGAGACACACATATATTCTAAACGCCATCTGCAGAACATACTCCAGCTCACAGAAAGAGAACGCTACAGTCTAGCAGATATTCTAAAAGTATGCACTAAAATGTATAACTCACTATTCGGATTCGACTTACCCTACATAATGGCGATACACCAGAGCCCAACAGACGGAAAAGAATACCCCTACTACCATTTTCACATAGAATTCTATCCACTACACCGAGACGCCAAGAAAATAAAGTACGCAGCCGGAATAGAGTGGGGCACATGGACTTTCACATACGACGGACTACCCGAAGAAAGAGCCCAGCAACTAAGACAAGCACTGCACAAAGCTTTAGAAGAGTTATCTAGAGAATATAAGCCACTTGGTTCACCTAAATAGCTTTAATGCAGTAAATTGAAGCTTAAGTATAGTAAAGTATTTTCGTAAACAATATTAAATATGAGTACTGTGAGTAAATAAGAGAATGAGACTCAAGCAGGAATTCCTAAAATTATTAAAAGAAGATATTGAGTTTAGGTATGCTGTACTAGGCTATTTAGGGCTCGATACTATAGTAAAGTCGATTGAAAGTCTACAGAGACAATTTAAGGAATTTCAAAAAGAAATACTTGCACTACAGAAACAGGTAGCTGAACACAGTAAAGCCATAAGAAGTCTTCAAGAACAAGTAAAGGCGCTTCAAGAACAAGTTAAAATTCTTCAAGAGCAAGTCAAGAATCTTCAAGTAGAAGTAAAAAGACATGGTGAAATTTTAGAGAAACACACGCATGCTATCGAGAAATTAACGGCGACAGTAAATGCTATTGGCACTAAATACGGCGTACTTACAGAAGAAGCATTTAGAGAGTCTATAAAGTATTTAGTTCAAGACCTTTTAAAAGAATATAATGTAATTAAGTGGACCTACTACGATGAAGAAGGACTAGTATACGCTCATCCGGCAGTCATAGATGTCGATGTATTAATAAGAGATAAAGAGCATGTTATAGTAGAGTACAAAGCATCAGTAGACAAAAGCGATATAGCAGAACTCTATAGAATAGGCAAATTGTACGAGAAAATAACTAAAGTAAAGCCAAGACTCCTAATAGTATCTCCTGCAATAAGAAAAAGAGCTAAAGAACTAGCAGACAAACTGAAAATAGAGTGTAGAGGAAAAGTACTTGAAATATAGTTGATGTATCACTCATCACGAATCCCTTCGGCTCAGCTACTAATGCTATCTACATTTCTGCTCTAAAGAATCACTAAATACGATATCTCACTACGTACAGAAGAAAATAAGAGCGTTTCTAGATCTAGAAGAGTAGGCTAAGGTTCTTTCTACTAGTTTCTCATTTAATTATACTTAATGCTGAGCTAAGTTTTATCAACTTAGAGCATTTTATAGTGCTATGCTATTCTTGGCGCTACTATTATTTCGTAGTCTTTGTTTTCTCCTAGCTTATTCGGACGTATTATTAGTAGTGCTACTTCTTCAGTATTCACGTATACATGTAGTCTATTGTATAGCTTTTTAATTATGTATGCTGCCGCTAACACTAGTTCAGCCTTATAGCTAACTTCAGTTACAGTATTCTTGCTTAAGGGATTGTAGACTGGCTTCCGGTACCTATACTTTAAGTACAGAACCTTGTGTTCTGTCTCAGTACCGTACTTAACGATTTCTGGCTCTAAGTCTGCTAGATCTATCTCGGTATACTGTCCTCTGCTCTTCTTTTCTTCCCATGTTCCTTCAGGAGCAACTGCTAGTGTTCTATCTGTGCTCAGATATGATCTGCATCCTAGGCACCTTGTACATACTTCTGTTGCTTGTAGTTTAACTGAAATCAGTTCTTCTAGCAGCTTCACTATTTCCTCTGCATCTACCATATTCTCGCTTTAACTTACATTATAGTGTTTAAGTACCTTTATGTGTATACTAGTCAGCTATAGTATTCAGTAAAACATACCTATAGGTAGTCACACCAGCAGTAGTTTTATCTATGTGACCAGTCTAGTTACACTATATGACTGAATTAGTCTCACTAGAAGAGTATGTTTGCCTTAAGTGGAGAGAACAATTTAATGTAGAAGAATTATCGATTAGTGGGCTTATCGACCTGTCTTCCATAGGAGAGTTTATGTTAGCTGTATTCACAGACTATATTGTATTAAATTACCCTTATGTTCAGCCAAGCCTCCTAATAAATAGTGTTAAGAGAGCTATTAGCAGTAAGCTCTATGAGCTCGCTAAAAGAAAATCCACTATATCGTTGCACGATGTTTCAAATATACTGTCAAGTGTTTTCAGGGAATTTAAATTAAAGATACTTGATTATTTGAAGAATAGAGGAGTTTACGCAGTAACTGATTACAGTACTTTGAGAACTTTCTTTAAAAGTGTTGAGCGCTGGAAGATACTAAAGATACTTGCATCTAGGAAGGCTTGTGTACATGAAATAGCCTATGAAACAGGCTGTAGAGAAGAAGTTGTTAGAAGGATTCTAGGTGAGCTAAAGAAATTAGGTGTTCTTCAGGAAGAAGCCGTAGTATCTAAGAGCGGTAGAGCAGTGAAAACATACTGCCTTAAAACACCAGTTATTCTAATCGACTTGAGACGAATATCACTTAGTGATAGTTAGTAGGCGGCTTAATAGTGCTATAGTGCTAGTTACATAAAAGATAATAGAGTGAAAAACACTACTACAGTAGTAAGACATGATAGATATCTTAGATCTACTATCAGCTATCGGAGGACTAGGTGGACTAGCTTTAATTATTAGTGTAGCCTACTGGCTAGGCAGAAAATTCTCTGAAATAGACAAAAGATTCGAAAAAATAGATGAAAGATTTAAGCACATAGAAAAAAGATTTAAGCAAATAGATGGAAGGTTTAAGCAAGTTGATGAAAGATTTGGGCAGATTGATGAGAGGTTTGAGAAAATAGAAAATAGACTTAATAGAATTGAGGATAACTTAAGTGAGCTAAACCTGAGAGTTGAGAAAATTGAACATAGGCTTGGTCATGTTGAACAAAGACTCTACGAAACTACATATAAGCTTGATAAACTTGACTCTAAAGTCACTAGATTTACTCGCGCAATAAGAAGTATTAATGAATTTATGATAGATTCTCTCAGTCTTGAAGGAGCTATTAAAGTAGAGTCTGCAACTATAATTAAGAAAGAAGTTTACCGAATACTAGCACTTGTTGAATCAAATCCACTAACTAGGTATGAGAAGCAGAGACTTAAAGAACTTTTAGATAAAGATACATTAACTTATGAGGAGGCAGAAGAACTATATAAGATAGCAGATAAAATAGTAGAAGAGTACGGTGAATACCTCGAAGCATGGAAGCTACTATGGTATGCTAGAATGTGGATGGGCATAAACATTAGAAAAATGGCAGAAGAAAAGAAAAAAGAAAAACTATGGTCTATTAGCTAGTTAACTCAATAACTTACTATTCATTAAATAAAATAACATAGTCCATGTGAAAGTTCATTGAAAGAAAAACGTAAAAATGGCAATATTAATATATAGATCTTTGTCTAGCGTAAAAATCGAATATATTAGATATAAAAACTTTAATTAAATTAACCTAAGAGAGATTTGTATTTCAATGTTAGTGGTTTGTTTTCTTATTGAAAGCTAGCAATACAGCAATATACACTATATACTGGCTATATAGTAGAAACATGGAAATATATATGAGTGAAAGTAAATTGCTGTATGGTCTGTTGTGTTCGACAGTTGTCTAATGCTAGAAGCTTTAGACAGGCGTCATCAGTGAGCGGGCAGGTGCTCACCGAATAAAATGCATGATTATACAATAGTGTATATTATTATCTATTTAGTCTTATTTAAATACTGATAAAGTATTTGTATTACTCGAGAGTGAAAGTATTTATATTTTTATTTACTTCAATTTATGTGTCTGAGCCGTGGGCCTGTTTTATTGGCAACAGTAGGCGAGAACTTATCTATTACGTTTTTCTTGTCGATAATAAAGTATATTTTTGTGGAAAAACAGAGAGCTTTGATGGTAAGGACGGAGGATTTATAGGATGTTTTAGTGAAGGTATGTTAAAGTGGTATAGATTAATTGAAAAAGGAGTATCTGCTCATAAACTATGTTTTTATCGATAATGGATTGGCAGTTTGCGGAGAAAAATTCCTAGGCTTTTTCGACTCAGATGTAGGCGAGGCTTTACGGCTTGTAGAATGTGCTTCAGAGCTTACCGACATATGTTTTAGTGACCGTGTAGTGTTTTGCGCTGGCTACAGAGGCTGCTTTGCTTTAGTTTGTAGAGATAGTATACTTGTAGAGAAGAGCCTTGAAGTAAAAGGCGAGAGCACATGGTCTAGTACAGGTTTTCTCTTAAGTGAATATGCTAGCCTAGATTTTAGTGGCAAAACAGGTTTGCTTGTATACTTATCTAGGAAGTTTAAGGGCGAAATAAATATTGCTAGGAGAAGAATAATTGTCAAATAATGGAATTTAAAAAGCTGTGAACAAATAGAACATATTTCTAGCGAAATTAAAGTAAAAGACTTAAAGTACAGAGTACACTATATAAATGCATTCAGTAAAAGAACACTTAATGCTATTAACTGGTCACCTAGAGTAATTTACAGCAACAATTTTTCTCAAGTGACTTTACAATAATCAAATATAGTACAGTTTGGCTGAACTACCTTGATTCTTTGTCATCTTCTTATATGAGAGAAGTAAGTCTTTTAATAAAATATAAATGATCGAAATAAGTTATAAAGCTGCAAGAGGTAAAAGTATGAAGCTGCTAAAGCGACTCCATTAGTATTTTTGAATAAGTTATAAATATTTTTACTAAATTATTGTAAAGTATTTATAATTTATGGACCTTGAAAAAGATATAAAGAATAAACGTATTAAGGTAAAATATCCTATAGTGAAGAAAATTAAGTTGGGTAGATGGGTTTTAAAAGAGAAGATAGGTGTCTTCATTGGCTGTAAGAGTAAAGCTGAGAGCTAGACTTAAAAAGACTAACAAAGTAGCTGAGCTAGTTGTGTTAGTCAATGGAGGAGCTGAAAGTCTTAGGCCGTGTCTTGTTGTAGATACTTCTGTAGCTGAGGCTTTGGGTGTCTACGAGCAGTGCCTACTTAATCCCAAGTGCTGTTGAGTTAGAGCTATTAGATGAACACGGTAATGTTTTGTCCAAGATTACTGCTGACTTAGTTATCCAAATTGGTTTAACAGAACCTCTAATAACTGATGTGACTACAGATGCTTTAGGAATAAAAGTAATTAGTTTTGGTAAGGGTCTTTGGAGGCATGAAAAGGATTCTTTGGATGTTGTTAAAAGAAGCGCTTAATGTTTATATACACTTTAAGTATTGTGCAAAATTATTTAAGAAAAATCTTCACGTTAATAAGCATGTATAGTATTTCGCATAATTTTCCTCAAGGGTCTATATTATCTAAAAGAAGTAGAAATAAGGTAATACTATTTACAGCGACTGTAGTGGGTCCTCTAATAGCGATTATGCTTTCGATTAGCGGAGCAACAGCTTTCATAGTGTTCCTTTCCTTTTTAGTATCTTTATTCACGTGGTTTATGTGGCATATATTTGCTATAAAAATAGCCGATTTTATTCTCAGAAAGCATGCTAAAAAACAGGAGCTTTGTTTTCTCACCGAGAATCCTCAGATAAGGGAAGTTAGTCTTAAGTCTCTGCTTAAGCTTTCAATATTCGCTTTATTCTTTCTATTCAGCTCATCGACTTTAGTTTTATCTATTTTAGACTATACGAATACTCTGCATTACTTGTTTTTACGGAAACCTGACTCGGCTTTAAACCTTATAGTCGATGTTTTCTTATTATCCTTCTTCCTGTGGCCCTTTTTCTCAATATTCGTTGTTCCAGTTAAGAGTCTTTTTGAAGGGAGTGACTTCAGGATAGTCGACTATGAGCAGAAAACTGTAACTGAAGTTCAAGTTAATCCTCTACTCGAAGACTTTATTGGACTCAGCGTAGGCTACTCTTTTATTCTTCAAGTGATTATGGCAGATACTCTAGTAAACGCGATTGTTTACTTGATTGTTCTTTTTATAGCACTGTTTCCTCCGGCATTTATACTAGCGCTTATGTACTCACTGATATCTTATCCTAGACACATAGTTAGACTATACAGGAAATTTACTTCAAAAATACCAATATTATCGCAGTGAAGAGAAGGAATAGTTTTAATCTCTTTTATCAATAAATGTAGTTTTATATTCTCTCTTTGAAATTAGTTTATGCCGAAATGTGTATTAAAACTATTGGTAACAGTACTGACTGCTGTTTTACTTAATGCTAGTGAAAGAAAGTTTTTATACTTTGCTAGCAGTCTTTACTTTCATGTATTCAGAAAAACAGTATTCTTAGTAACAACTTTAGTAGCGCTGTCAATGTTTGTGGTGTAGAAGACTTTTGGAGAGCTTCAAGTTACTATTAGAGCTGGCAAGCGAAGGCTCTGGCCACTACCTTTCGCTATTCTCGCTTTCTGGGTCCCCTGTAGAGCCTGCCTTAGACCCCTTGCTACAACTTAAGTGACTTCTAACGAGGTACTACGCTGTCGCCTACTGCTTAACAACGCAGTAATACTTTTCATCACGATACTCTGCTACTCAAACGAAATAAAGCCGTCATGAGGTTTATAGCTTTCACAGACCTAATATTCGGCACACATTATAATTTCAGCTTTCTTCAGAGCATCGGCATGGAATGCTGTGCTTCACATACCACTAGTCGTAACCTGTACCTACGCGTTTATTCTCTCTACAAGACGTTAATTTAACTAAGGCAATGCTTGTCTTTAAGCATAGGAGTGCATGTCATCAAAGTACCATGGCCTTAAGATCAGGGTGTAGTTCATGGCTACTATTAAAGCCACTTTGGTTACTTGCATGCTTAATAAATTCACTTTTATTTTGATTTAAATAAAGTTATGAAATTTTATACTAAAGAATAGAGTGCTCTGCAGGTAATTACTTTGCAACGAATTTTCCTTCTTTTATTACAAGTCTATGTACTATTCTATTGTCTGAAGTTGCTCCAGGAGGAAGCGTGTAAGCTTCTATTTCAATGTAGTCTTTAATAGGGCTATTTAAAATTTTCTTAGCTAATGTCTCTTGTACTTGAAATATTCCTGCACTATTACTCATTTCGATAACTATTTTAATAGGCCTTGAGTCTCCTTCAACTATTTCGACGTTTTCAATGGACAGTGCAGAGACAGTATGTATATTTACGTTCCCTTCACTGAAAGCTAGTCTTCCTCTGCCCTTAGTCATGTCTGTTCCGTCAGCTATACCAACTAAAGCTGCCTCAACAGTTAAATCACGTACGTCGGCTTCATGCGCATAAATACAGTGAAGTATATGACCCCTTACTTCATACATTAGTTCAGAGTCTTCATATACTTTAGGTAGAAGTCTGTTTAACAGAGGTATTGCTAGATATACTCCTGATACATTGTGGTCTTTGCGGTGAACTTGGTTCCCTATGTCATGTAAAAGAGCTCCTGTTAAGACTACTAAATGTGCATCGTCTTCATCTCCTGCATATTCTTTCATTATATCGGGTAAAATACCGTACTTAAGTAAAATCTGAAGCATTTTAAGAGCATTAGCTGCCACTACTTTAGCGTGGACTTCTCCGTGATCATTGTATTTGAGCTTGGCTACAGCTATGTAATTAGCCATATCCCAGTCAGCGTTAACCTCGGGATCGTATCTAAGTAGCTCCCACATTTTCATAGCTTTAGGATACTTTGCGAGAATACTTGAAATTGTTTGCTCTGCATCATTTTTTAGCTTTAAGTAAGTTGAAGGTATTTCTAGCTCAAATCCACTTCCTACAGCTATTTTTCTAACCATAGTTTATTTTAATTTAAAACAATATTATATTTTTTGGTTAAAGTTTCTAAGTACTTACGTACTAATTTCTAAGCTCTATACTTGAACTATAAGGCTTAATGGTCTCTAAGGACAGCAATAAATATGGCTTAATCTAAAAATAGATGTGTTTAAAGTTCCTTTCATTAATCGTGAAGAGGAATTAAAAGTTCTAAGAGAATATGCTGAAAGAGGTTTTTATCCTATTCTATTTATTTATGGTCCTGAAGGATGTGGTAAGACCAGACTTCTTAAAGAGTTTATAAAAAGCATTGAAGAAACAAGTGACTATATCATAGTATATGTTGATGCTCAAAACGTTGGCTCACTAAAAGACGCTGTTTATGCTCCTCCCCTACTTTTAGAAGCTTTTAGTAGTTTAGTAGAATCTATTTCAGAGCCAGTAGGAAAATTTTCTGCTAGAATGCTACCTTATGTGTTTAAGAAATTTTTTGAAAAACGGCTTAGAAATAAGCATGTTATTATAGCGGTAGATGATGTCGCGAGACCTCTTGGAGTAGATGTTATTGAAAGCTACGTCAAAACTATGCTAAATTTACTTGAATGGATTGTTGATAAGGGCGCTGAATCCGCTTTTATTGTAGCTACTACAAGTGAAGGTCTTTCTCTAAGTCTTCTTGCTAGACATAGTTATGTTAGTTTAAGTGAAGTATGGAACTTGAGTAGAGAGGCCGCTGAGGAACTTCTAAGTACTTTGGGTGCGCCGAAGCATCTTTTTGAGGAGATATGGCTTATGAGTGGGGGAAATCCGAGAGCAATATTAGCTATTTCTGCTAGAAACTGGAATTTAGATATATGGTTTAGGGAAGTAGCAAGGAATATTGTTTTAGCTACGAGAAGCATTATATTCAAGTATAGGAGTCAGCTAGCTGAGGTTGTTGAAAATGTGGATAGCTTAGTTAATTGGACAGAGCTTGAAGAAGCGCTTATTAAAGCTAATTTAGTTACGCCAATAAGTAGACCTTGTCTAGGGTATACGCCTCCAATCGACTTAGAGCTCGGTGTAGGGAAATACTATGCTTGGCAAATACCAGCCTATAGAAAGGCTCTTGAAAAAATTTTAAAACTATAGTTTTACTAAGTAGCTTTTCTCAACAATTAGCCCGTACCTGTTAGCGCCATGAATTCTGTCAGCGGGATAAAGGAATACGCTTATTTTTTTCTTTAAGTACTTTTTCATGTAAGCGAATTTAAGTACATTTTCTTCACGGAAAGCTTCTTCCCTAGGAACTCTAAGCTCAATAGAAATGTCTCGAGAAAGTCTAACGTGAGGCCATTCTCCATAGGCATGAGCGTAGTCCTCTAAAATATAGTTGAGTAAATCGTCTACATTAATTCTCTCGTCAACGATTTTTATGTAAAGACGATTATCTCTCCAGTAGAAGCCTAAGAGAAAACCTATTTTCTCGCCTTCAGTACTGACTACTTCCATAAATTTCTTCAGCTCAACTTCAGCTCTATAGTGTTCCATAAGGCTTTTTCTCAAAACAGCTATATATCTTGAGCGTCGCTAAGAATATTTACCTGTAGATGTATTTTCCTCAATGGAAAATACTCGCAGCAAGCTTATTGAGGCAGAAAGGCTACTTGATTCTGGCAAGTATCATGAGGCTGTTATAGTTCTTAAAGAGTACTTAAGTAAAGCCCCTGAAGACCCTGAAGCTTGGGGAAACTTAGGTGTAGCGTACTACTATTTAAGAAAATGGAGAGAAGCAGAAAAGTGCTTTAAGAAAGCTATTGAGCTAGGCTCGAAAGACCCTGATCTCTGGTATAATTTAGGCTACCTGTACCGTGAAGAAGGAAGAGTAGACGAGGCAATCAAATACTATAGGAAGTACCTTGAGCTCAACCCAGTGGATGCTACAGCCTGGAATGAGCTCGGCATAATATTCTTCAATAAAGGCGAGCTCACTGAAGCAGAAAAATGTTTTAAAGAAGCCTACAGGCTTAATTCCAGCGACCCTATTATCGCCGGGAATTTATGCATAGTTATGAGGAGTTTAGGTAAAGAAGAGGAGTCCGAGGAAATATGCAGTAAAGCGATTTCATTAATTAGAGAAGAGCTCGAGAAAAATCCTCGTGATGAAGATCTCTTAGAGTTCTTAGCACTAGTCTATATGAGCTGTCTAGAATTCAGTAAAGCGGAGGAGATTTATAGAAAAATAGTCGAAATAAATCCAAGTAACAGTGAAGCATGGATTAATTTAGCTATATGTTTGCTTAGACAGTATAGAGGAAGAGAGGTCTTTGAAATTATTTCAGGAACTCTTGAACGCTTTAAAGACAATACATCTGTATGGCTTAAGTGCTTGTCTCTCATCGAAGAATATCCTCAGCTAGATGTAGTCGACTTTTACCGCAAGGCGTGCGAGCTAGATGTACGTGAAAGCGAAGTATGGATGAAAATAGGGTATTTGCTACGTCTTTACGGCAAACTCGAGGAAGCTCATGAAGCTTACAGGCGGGCAGTAGAGCTTAAGCCTAGTCTTAAGGCATTTATTGAGCTAGGCTTTACTCTATTCTGTAAAAAAGACTACAGCGAGGCGGAGGAAGTCTTCAGACAGGCTGTAGAAAAATACTCTCAGTCCCCTAGAGCCTGGGAGTTCTTGGGAGAAATACTTTTTTATCAAGCGAAGTTTTCTGAAGCAGAAAAGATTTTCCGGAAAGTACTGGAGCTCGATAAACAGTACTGTTCGGCATGGATTAACTTAATTAAATCAGTAATGTTTCTAGCGCGATTTGATGAAGCTGAGAGAATAGCTAGAGAGGCATTAAAGTACTGCCCTAAGTCTCCACTTATTTTAAAAGAATACGGGCGACTTATGCTCGAGAAAGGAGCTTTTAGCGAAGCTTCCCGCGTCTTAGCTGAAGCTGCCAAGCTTTCTAGAGAAGACTATGATACATGGTATCTTCTAGCACTTAGCTTGAAGAGAGAAAACAGGTTTGATGAAGCGGAAAGAGCTTGTCGCAGGGCCGTAGAGCTAAAGCCAGATAGCTGGAAAGCATGGTGTCTTTTAGGAGAAATACTTTATGAGAAAAACGACTACAAGGAGTCCGTGGAAGCATTTTCTAAAGCCTTAAACTTGAATCCACAGAGCGAGGAAGTTAAGACGAAGCTAGAAATAGCTAAAGGGCTCGCTAAAAGCAGCTAACTCAGTTTCGCTGAAGTCTTGTCGCTGAAGAAAACTAAGTCAGAAATATATTCTGAAAACAGAATAGTTTTCTGTGGCTGAAAGTACTAGAAAGCGTATTAGTGAAGGATTAGTTTTAACTAGGTATTGGGCTTTCTCAGCTTTCTTTATGTCGGTAGCTAAAGGCGCTATAGGCTTGATTTCAGGTAGTTTAGCTATGGTTGCTGACGCTTTTCACGGACTATCAGATTTTATTGTGGCTGCTGTATGCTGGATAGGGCTGAAAATAGCTCAGCGGAAGCCTACAGAAAAATTTCCCTACGGCTACTATAGAGCAGAAAGCATTGCTTCGCTGCTAGTGAGCGCAGCAATAGTCTACGCGGGCATCGAGTTTATATCAGAGGGCATTGCTTCTGCGGGAAAGGTTCCTGAAATAAGTATGGGAGAGTACGCGCTAGCTGTCGCGGCTGTATCCTGTTTAATCTCACTTATCCTCTGGAGAGTTCTCACTAGAAGAGGCAGAGAGCTCGAAGTATACTCAGTTAAAGCTCTAGGAGACGAGTCTTTCACAGACTTCTTGGCGTCGCTTGGAGTATTCATAGCAGTGCTCTCGTCTACACTTAAAGTCCCTTACGTCGAGAGCATAGTTACAGTAGCTATTGCAGTCTTTATTCTTAAAACAGGCTTAGTAAACGCCTATAAAGCTCTCTTAGCACTAATGGATATAAGTCCTTCAAAAGAAATAGAAGATAAAGTAAGGAAAGTCCTCGAAAGCATAGAAGGCATAGAGGGGTATAAAGACCTCAAGCTCAGAGTCTCTGGTCCAGTTATCTTCGGCGAAGTAACTATACTCGTTAAAGGCTTTCTAGATATAAAGCGTGCTCACCAAATTGCTGAAATGGTTGAAAAAGCGATTAAAGAAAATGTGCCTAAAATAGAGTACTTGACTGTGCACATAGAGCCAGCTAAGAAGCATCCATCACTTATCGCTGTTCCATTGAGTGCAAGCAGCGGACTCGATTCACCTATATCAGACCACTTGGCGCGAGCACCCTACATTGCTTTAGTAAAAATAAGTAGCAAGGGTATAGAAGAAGTAACTATAGTAGAAAACCCCTATAAGGTCAGGAAAATGAGAGCAGGACTGACTTTAGCTCACTGGCTAGTTGAAAACAAGGTAGAAGCAGTAGTTACTAAACATATAGGCGAAATAACTTTTCACACGCTCAGAGACCACTTAATCGAAATTTATTCAGCGGACTGCAGAACTCTCCGAGAGTGCATCGAGAAACTTGCTGAAGGCAAGCTCTCGCTCTTAAGTAAGCCTACTAGAGAGCTAGGTGAAGAAGAAGTCGAGAAGAAGCATGTCGGCGAAGAAAACACTAGCTAAACTTCTGTTTTAACTCTAATATACATAACGGCATGCTTACTGCTTGAAGTAACTGAGCCTAAAGATCATGGTAGTACTGAAGACAGTTATATCTGAGAATTCTTGGCGGCAGAATTTTTTCAATAGAGTATTTGCAAAGTGCTGAAGTAAGAGAAGTAAGTGAAAATTCTGCTCAACGCGAAAAAGGCTCCATTTATTGTAATTTTATGAGAGTAAAATTTATATATTTGATATACATGCTTGCTATAGCAATATGAGCATATTCTGGTTTGCTGTGAAATTTATTTCGAGAGACATGAAGTTTAAGAAGTTCACTACTGCGCTGACTATTTTAGCTGTAGCTAGTGGCGTAGCTGCTTTAATAGCGCTCAGAATAATCAGTATTGGAGCCAGAGTCGCCGTCTCGAATATTATCGAGGGGCTTTTCTCGGGAGAGCTTGTAGTGTACGGTGAGGGTCTCTGCGATATACCAGAAACAGCTGTTAATGATTTATCTCGAATACTTGGCGTCGAAAAAGTGATTCCTGTCGTATGGACTCTAGGCTACACTAAAGGGTCTCTAGCATTTATTTTCGGTATTAGAGCAGAGGACTTGAAATACGTTGTTTCCTCGGTAGTAGACGGGAGAGGATTCTATGCAAACGAGAGTAGAGTATGCTTAGTTGAAGAGAGTTTCGCGGAAGAAAACGGCATTAAGCCTGGAGACTGGATTATTGTTAAGCCTCAGATAGGCTCATCTGACTACTTTTTCAGAGTAGTCGGCGTTGTTAGCATAGGCATTAAGATTCAAGGAATGTTGGGTAGAGGAGCATACCTAGTAGTTCCTATGAGAGAAGCCCAGGAAATACTGGGTAAAGAAGGCTATGTTTCGATGATTCTTATTAAAACTAAGGATAAGGATAAGAGCGTGGAGAATGTCCGTAGAGCTATTTTAGCCGAGTATCCGAGTGCTCAAGTTTACTGTAGAGAAGAGCTTTTGAGCGGTGTTTCCAAGATACTGGGTGTAATTGACGGCCTTCTCTTCGCTGTAGCAATTATAGGCGTTACAGTAGCTATTTTCAGTACATCTAATACAATCATGTCTAGTGTAAGAGAGCACGCCAGAGAAATAGCTATATTGAGGTCTATTGGCGCTAAAGCCAGTGACGTGGCTTTAGTTTTCATGCTAGAAGCCTTTATCTTTGGGCTGCTGGGAGGAGTTATTGGCGCGGGTTTAGGACTAATAGGAGCTAATGCTGCTCGAAAGCTAGTCGAGTCTGCTGGTTTATTCAAGATACCGCTCATTATAACACCTGAAGTTATTGCAACGGGAGTTATTTCAGCTGTAGTAGTGAGTGTAGCTAGCTCGATTTACCCTGTTTTTAAGGCAGTTAAAGTAAAGCCGATTGAGGTGCTTAAAAATGAGTGAAGTACTCAAATTAGTCGATATTTGGAAAATATATGGTAGTGGAGGAAACAAGATAGCAGTACTCAAGGGCATAAATCTCTCTATTAAGAGAGGAGAGCTAGTCATAATAATGGGGCCTAGCGGCAGTGGCAAATCCACACTGCTAAGCATAATAGGGACTTTAGACCGCCCTACAAAAGGAAAAGTCTATATCGGCGGAGTAAACGTAACTTCACTTAACGAAGACGAGCTAGTGTTGTTCAGGAGCCGTAGAATAGGCTTTGTTTTCCAGTCATACAACCTCATAAAGAATCTCACAGCTCTCGAGAACGTAATGCTCCCTATGATTCTCTCGAGGTTGTACGATGTTAAAGAAGCCGAGAAGAAGGCTTTAGAGTTACTGAAGCTCGTGGGCCTAGGTAAACACGCCCATAAGTTTCCTAAGCAGATGTCGGGCGGTCAGCAGCAGAGAGTAGCTATCGCTAGGGCTCTAGCCACAGACCCCGACTTAATTCTAATGGACGAGCCTACAGGAAACCTAGACTTAAAGTCTTCTGCACAGGTAGTTTCACTGATTAAGTGGCTGAACGAAGTCTACGGCCAAACCTTCCTTATCGTGACTCATAACCCTGAGCTAGTTGAAGTAGCCACTCGCGTGCTCTATATTCGAGACGGCAGAATCTACGAGAATCCTCCTAAGCAGCTGCTGGCCGTTAAGCTAAAAGAAGAGCTAGCTAAAATGGAGAAATCTAGTACTGTACGAGAAGCTCAGCTCAAGCTTCTCGAAATTAAGGCACAAGCTCTGAAAAGACTTGCTTTAACAGGGAGTATTTCTGAGAGCAGGCTGCGAGAAGAGCTAGAGTACTTGAGGCTTCGCGTAAGTAAGCTAGAATCCCTGGTTTCTAAGTAAACTAATGATGGAAAAATTTATATATCTGATATACATCTTAAGCAGAGATTATGAGGATATATATTGTATTGCTACTAATACTAATGGTTGCTGTAGAAGTTGCTTTAGCTGAGCCTCAGCTTATGGCAGAGAAGGTTATCTCTAGAGAGATGGTAGTTAGTCCTCAAGGAGAAGTAGTCAAGGCATCGACTTACGTTACTTTGACTATTGAAGGCGAGGGAGAAGCAGACTTAATTGATAAAACAGCTTTTATTCAGCCAAGCATAGAGACTCACTCTATTAGACCTAGTGAAGTTTCCGTAGATGGAGAGCTAGTTGAAGTTCAGTGGAGGTCTCTGAAAGTTTCTGATAGACTTGTAGTAAAGTATACTGCTCCTTTAGTTAAGATTCCCGTAAAAATGAGCTTTAAGCTATTTGTAAACGGGAAGAAGGTTTCATTAAAGTACTCTGATGGATTTTATTTAGTTGAAGCATCTAAAGGCGATGTTATAGTATACAGGCTTGTAGTCGAAAACTGCTTTACAGTAAACGGAGCTAAACCATTGTTACTCGTGCTAGTTACTTGGAGTATTGATTCAACTAAATTCAGCGTAATTAATTGTAGTCCTGCCCCAGCTATTGTTACAGAGCTCGGTGAAACTCGCATGTATACTTGGTCTACTATGCTAAACGACTCTCTAGTAATAGAAATGACTTTTAAAGTAAGGAAAACTAGCATGTGGGGAGATGCCTGCATTACATCTCCTCAAGTAAATGTAGTTCTCGACACATCATCTATGCTAAAGAATATAGAGGAAACTATAAGTCAGCTTGAGAATTCACTTAAAATGCTCGACTTAATTGACAATTTAACTAAAAATACTATCAGTGGACTAAAGCTAATGTCAGCTATTTTAAAGAATTTAAGTAATAGTCTAGAGACATACGCTGAGCTACTCGAAGTCTGTGCAAATAAGTCTAGCGAAGCTTCAAAGAGCTTAGCTGAAGGAGCTCAGATATCCTATGAATTTTCTGAGAAACTAAAAGAGCTCAGCAGAACTATTAATAAGTTAATTGAAATTAGGAACAAGCTAGAATACTATATTGAATTCTTTAAAATAGGAAACAGTTATTCCAATGAAATTGAAAATCTCTTAAATAATATTAAAGAAAACTCTTCGGCAATACCGCCCTCTTTAAATGAAATTACTGAAGAGATAAAGACTATTTTGAATGAAGTTGACTTAACGAAAGAAGATCTGCAAGAAACTATAATTGAGATAAAAGAACTTATCGATAATCTAGATAAAATAGCTCAGGGTGTAAGCGAAAGTATTAAGCTAGTGGAAGAACTGGGTGAGAATTTAGAGATTTCAGCAGAATATATGGCACAGCTTGCACAGGGACTACGTAACGCTAGTGAATATGCTAAAGAAATGGCTTTAAATGCTACGGAGCAGGCCGAAGAACTAGACTCGAAAATAGTTCTTATTAAAGAGAATTTATCAGAGTTAAGTAAAGCGAGAAAAAGTCTCGAAAAAAGACTAGAGAGTTTGAAGAGACAGTATAGTGCTTTATTGAAGTTAAATAAAGTGTACTTAAGTGAAAAGCCCTTGATTAAGTGTGGTGTAGAAGCAGAAGGAAAAATTCTAGCAGATATTGTGGAAATAAAGACTTTTAACATAATGGTTAAGGAGCCTCGAAGCTCCAGTATCCAGCTAGAGCTTAACACGGGTAAGAAAAGCATCGGATTTAACTATTATCTACTAATATTGCTTGCCGCAATAGCTCCCCTAGCTTTATTAGCTAAAGCAGGCTTAAAGAATATAAGAAAAGAAAGCTACAGGGAATTAGTTGAAGAAATAGATGAAATTACAGAAAGAATAGAGAGACTGAAATCATGTCTAGGAATTGGTGAAGAGAATGAGTGAAAAGAAGGGCAAGAAGGATGTATTAATTAGAGGCGTAGACGAGGAAGCCTACCGCAGCTTAACTGATTTAGCGAAAAGAATGCGTGTAAGTACAGGTTATCTTGCCTCTGAATCATTTAGACTTCTAGTAGCTCTTCTCGACGGTAGATGTAGATTTCTCTTAGTTCCATTAGAATTGGCTAGGAGAGTTAGAGGACTTATGCCAGAGACTCTTAAAAGTATAGCTCCCTATGTTATTAAACATGTAGACAAGCTTAGAGTAAGTAGAGCAGATCTTTATTCAGTAAAGTCTCCAATAATATTCTTTGGAATAAATGAGCTTATTTTTGAAGACGATGTTACTGAAAAAGATATTGATAAAAAAGTACTTAGAATAATAAACTGTAAAATAATAGAGATACCAAAACATATTAGCAAATTCTTCATACTAAGCAGAGCAAGCTTCATTAAAGAAATAAGGGTTAGAGACTCTTAAAGTTTAATCGAGTAGTATAGTATCTAATTCTACCCTATAGTTTGAGCCAGGTGCTGTGAGCAAAGTATTCTAAAGTATTACATAAAGTTTATATTTTGTATTACATATTGTATACATGTGTCTGAGGTAATCAGTATACGTGTGTCGAGAGAGATTAAGATTAAGATGAAGAAAATTCCTATAAATTGGAGTGATGAAATAAGAAAATTTATTGAGAAAAAAATAAGAGAGTACGAGTTGTTAGAACTTTTAAATAAGATAGAGAAAAATGCCAAAAATAGAGTAGTTAAGTATGATTCTAGTAAATTTATTAGAGAGGATAGAGAGAAATGAGTTTTGTATTAGATGCAAGTGTATTAGTTAAACTTGTTATAGAGGAGCCTGGATCAGAAGAGTCTAGAAAAATTTTTAGAAAAAATGTTAGTCGTGGGTATGAACCTTATACTGTTGATATTGCTCTATCAGAGGCCTTTAATGCTCTGTGGAAGCATGTAGTACTCACTAAAGATCTTTCGTTAAAGAAAGCATGGGATGCTGTCGAAGACTTACTGAACTTGTGGTATAGGCTAAAGGTAGTGTCAACTGCTAAGCTATTTAATGAAGCGTTTGCAACTGCAGTTAAGTATAAGCTTACTTTCTATGATGCTCTCTATGTAGCTTTAGCTAAAATAGTAGGTGGAGAATTAATTACAGCGGATACTAGGCTGGCTGAAGTGATTACTACAAATGACTTGTGTAGAGTTAAGGTTATTGCTGTTTAGCGTAGTATTCTGTTACTTTTCTTACTGCTTCAGCTATGTCTTCTACGTCTTTGTCTGAGAAGTGTTCATTTATTGGAACTGTTATTATTTCGGCCAGTATTTTCTCGACGTTTGGGCATAGTCCTGGCTTGTATTCTATTTTTCTGCCATAGTAGGGGCACTCAAATGGACAGCGTGTTTTACCGTAAACTCTTTTTTCCATGAGATAGGGTACTGTGTAGAGCGGTTTGCCTATGTAGCCCGCGCTAGCAGGTATTCCTTCAGCGCTGAGTGCTTTAGCAAAATCTATATTTGATACTTTTAGCTTCTCAGTGTTTACTTTGATAGGGTATAGCCAGAAGGAGTGTTTTCTTTCTTTAGTTGACTTCGGTAAATATAGATAGCCGCTGTTCTCGAGATCTTCTAGCAGTTTAGTGAGTTTTCCTCCAAGCATGCGTCTTTTCTCAACAACTTTTGGTAGTTTCTTGAGCTGCGCTAATGCTACAGCGCCTGTTAACTCGTTCATTCTGTAGTTGAATCCGAACATAACGTATGTTCTTGCAAAAGAGGGTGCGTCTCTTACCCAGCCCTTGTCCATAAATAGGCGGGCTTTTCTTCCTAGTTCATCGTCGTTTGTTACAGTTATTCCGCCGTCACCTGTAGTCATGTGTTTCGACATTTGTAGGCTAAATGCGTTTATGTGACCTATTGTTCCTACTCGCCTGCCCTTGTACTCGGCTAGGTATGCTTGGCAGCAGTCTTCTATAACATATAGGCCGTGTTTTTCTGCTATTTCCATTATTGGATCCATGTCGCAGGGATATCCAAACAAATGTACTGCTATAATTGCCTTAGTTTTCTCAGATACTCGTTTCTCTATGTCGCATGGGTCAAGTGTGTATGTGTAGGGGTCTAGGTCCGCGAAAATAGGTATGCAGTTTTGAGCTAGAACAGGGATTATTGTTCCCATATCGGTTATAGGCGATGTAATTACCTCGGAGCCGGCATCTAGTTCTAGTGCGCCTAGAGCAATATGTATGGCAGCAGTTCCAGAAGTACAGGCTACAGCGTGCTTTACTCCATAGAATTTCGCGAATTCTTCCTCAAATTTCTTGACTTTAGTTCCACCGTACCTAAAGAGCTGTTTTGACTCGATTACTTCTTTCAGTTCTTTTAGTTCTTCTTCACCAATGTCTCTATAGAGGGGAAAAGGCTCCTTTCTAACAGGTTCTCCACCGTGAATTGCGAGTTTAGTCAACTAATCACCGTTAATTATACCATATCTAAAGTATTTAGCACTAAGTGACTTTAGTTTATTCTTTTAGTTAATTGGCTTGAATGACCACGGCTCTTTTTCCTTTAAGTATTTTGCGGCAGTAAGTGCGGCTATTGCTCCTTGGGCGCATGCTACCACGAGCTGATTTTCTATACCGGTTATGTCTCCTGCAGCAAAGAGTCCTTCAATGCTTGTTCTCATTCTAGCATCTACTTTAATAAATCCTTTCTTATTAAATTCCGGCTTAATAGACTTTAAGAAAGACACGTTTGGCTCATGACCTATTGCGATAAATACTCCATCTACATCAATAATTTTTTCGGTAATAGTTTCTCTATTCACTATTTTGAGTTTTTTAACACTATTTTCACCAATGATCTCTACTGCTACATATGGAACTAGTATTTCGATGTTACTTCTTTCTCTAAGTTGTTTAACTAGTATGTCTTCTGCTCTAAATTGCTTACGTCTATGAATTAAGTAAACTTTTTTACATATGTCGGAGAGGTAGAGAGCATAGCTTACGGCAGTACTTCCTCCACCTATTACTGCTACGACTTTATTTTTGTAAAGAGCTCCATCACATACAGCACAGTAGCTTACTCCTTTGCCTAAGTATTCTTTTTCGCCGGGAATATTGAGTCTCCTATGTTCCATTCCACTAGCTATTATAACAGTTCTAGCTCTTGCTACTTCACCGCTTTTAAGAATTACTTCAAAAATATTCTCTTTTTTACGTATATCCATTACCTCATCGTATATTAAATCTACATTAAATTCAAGTAAATGCATTTTAAATAACTGAGCTAATTCCGGCCCCATAACTCCGTAGAGTCCCGGATAGTTTTCTATTGTGCTTGCTTCAAGCAGCTGTCCTCCTATATCTTTTCTTTCTACTAGTGCTGTCTTCAAGCCTCTTCTCACAGAATATATTGCTGCTGTGACGCCTGCTCCTCCTCCGCCAATAATTAAAACATCATATGTTTCTCTCGCTATGTAGGAAATTTTAACTCCAGCAATAGAGGCCAGAGTTTTAATGAACATGTCTTCGGGGTAGGCTCCTTCTAAGACTATTTTTTCATTAATAACTGTTTTGGGCACTGCCTGAACATTATATTTCTGCGCTAAATGAGGATACTCTGATATTTCAATTATTTCAGTTAATAAGTGTGGGTTTTCTATAGCTGCCATGAGAGCATTTCTACTTGCAGTAGGGCAATAGGGGCAAGTCGGTGTAACAAATACTTTGATTGTAATATTTTTGGTGATTTTTCTTAAAGCCTCTTTACTTTTCTCTTTTAATTGAGTTCTGCTAGAAGAAGCCATGATAAGAGCATCAAGTAGCACACTAAACTCGTAGCCTGTAGGTAGTCCATAAAATCTCAAATTATATTTACCGTGCGGAGCCTTAATTAAAATAGCTGGAACTTTATCTATGTTTAGCTTCTTAGAGAGCTCCTTCTCTTCTTCTAAGTAAAGTACTTTTAAGACAATATTTGGGTTAAGCGATGCAAGTTCTTGTAAGAGTTCGAGTGCATGAATACATGTATGACACGCATACTTCTGTGTAAATAAAATGACTTCAACAGGTTTCTTTAATTCGGCTTCGAGTATCTCCTTAACTTTAGGTTTCTCTTGAGGAGGTATCATGAAAGGTTATATTGAAGTGTGGTATATATTTTCGCTGGTCAAAGATACTACCTTACGCTGGCTTAAGTAATTTTCAGGTACTTTATTCTAAGAGATCAAAGGGTAACCGAGATTGAGCTCATGAACATTGCGGTGGTAGCGAATTCAGATGTTAGTACCATACCTAAAGGTAAAGCTAGGCATGTTCCCTTAATCTTAAATCTGATTATTTTTATAACCCTGTAAATATCTATAACACTGTTATAAATACATTTTCTTTAAATTAATTAGAGTGTATATATGATGGTTGCCATAGTGTTTTTCTTAAAACTACTTCCGGATCCTTTTCTAGATCTATGGGCAGGATTTTCTTTCTTGGAGTTTTTCCTAAGATAAAGTATATTTGTGGCTTAAATGTAGGAGCTATGTCAATATTTTTTACGAAAAGCCAGAGTATTGAAGCAATAGTTGATATACTCCTAAAGTTAAGTGGTAAAGAAACTATATCCCATTGTCTAAGTCTAATAAAGTTTCTGATATATGAGCCATTAATTATATCGTAGTCGGCGTGAACTGAAATACTTAAGTCTCGTGGATCAGCTTTTTCAACTAATATACTACTATAGCCTCTAGTAAAAAGATAAAAAGAATATGTGTTCTATCCATTTCCTCTACAATAATTACGCCTTTCTCTTCTAGTGCTTGAGTGGCTGAGGAAAATAGTCTCATTAGGTTCCATGAATTAAAGTGGACAAGTATTACTCCATACATTAAGACTATGTCAAATTTTCCTAAGGTGTGTGCTTTAGTAGCATCTAGTTTATGTACTTTGGCTGAGTGTATTTCTTCTTTAGCGAAGCAAAGAGCGTCCTTGAGGGCAGTATCTCTTAAATCAATCATCGTGAGCTTTACTTCATTAACATCATTAGTTTCCTTGAGTGCTTTAGCTAAAGCTACGCCGCCCATTCCTTTACCTGCTCCAATATCTAGAATACTGACTTTATTTTTCTCGAGTATGTCTTCAAACCAGGGATGGTTTAAAAGAATACTAAACTCTTTTAAAGCAGTTTCATATCTTTCTCTACCTTCAGGTGACCAGGGATCATCTTTCCATGAAGCTATAGAGTATCCTTTCTCTAAGTTATCTGCTGTGCTCATATTATGGCTCATTTTTACTGGTTTATTATTTTTACCAACTTAGCGGCTACAGTGTGTAAGTAAGGATCTGGAATACTATATCGGCCATTTTTCCATGCTATATGCCATAGTCCAGAACATGTATTCGTATTTTGACGCTATTCTGAATATCTTTAAATATTTTTCGTAGTTTTCTCTATTCCATAAATTATCTATTATTGTTCTTATTTCGTTTAAAAGTTCTCTATATTCTTTACTTAGGTATGCTTGACACCATGCGCGGTAAAGCTCTACAGGATTACTATCTAATTTGTTTTTGTGTTTCTCCGCTATTTCGAGATACGTCCAGAAGCACGGCAGTGTTGCTATTAGTCCTTCTAGAGGAGTTCCTTGGCTACAAGTAGTGTAGAGGAAGTTCATGTATGCTAGTGCTGTTGGCGCGGGTTCTGTCTCAATTACTTCGCTTAAACTTAATCCTAGTTTCTCTATTATTTTCTTGTAATTTTCTATTTCAATAGTTGCGTCGAGGTATGCTATTTTGAGGGCTATTGCTGCTGTCGTGGGGTCTGCTTTAGCTGCTATAATAGAATAGCATCTCATTAAGGTTACTAAGTAGTTGTAGTCTTGTATTACGTAATACTTGAACTTATATAAAGGGAGCTTACCTTCATAAAGCTCTACTACAAAGGGATGCGATAATATCTTAGACCATATTTCCTTGACATCTTCATGAAGTCTTTCTGAGAGCCTCACATCTATTCATAATTCCTCGTATACTTATACTGTCTGCTACATTGATTTAATTGCCATTTATTTGGCGAGTTTCAGCGATAGTATTTCGAACGGCTTTAAGTGTAAATTAAGGGAAGTTAGCGTATTTAATGGTTTTTCAAGTAGGTTTACTTTGTGTACTTTTCTGTAAGGTAGGTTTGTTGAAACTGATACTGTTGTTTCTTTGCCGTAGGGTTCATTTAGCCTGAGTATTATTTCTTCACTGTTTTCTGCTTTCTTGAGTGCTGTTAGTATTGCGTTAGGTGGATCTATTTTTAAAAAGGAGTATGTGGACGGCAGTTTTCCTTTATGTTTATTCTCTATTATTGGAATGAGCTTATTGTCTAGTTCGAAGCTCGGTTTTACTGCTTGCCTCCAGTCTTCTTCATGTGAGTATAGTGCATAGACTATTTCGTGGAGTCCTTCGTCTGTCACGAGCATTGGCTTAACAGTACTCCTTAAGAGCGATAGTCTAATTGAAGTGTTTCTTGTGTCGTAGCTGCAGTTAAATGGAGCTATTACTGTTACTCCACGCGCCCCTCTTTCCTCTGATATGTCTATCCATCTATAGAACGGGCTTTCTTCTTCACTAAACTCTCTTGGTATTGCTCCAAACTGTGTTCCACATGTCAGCTTGGGTTGCTGTATGTTGAACGAGAATACTGCTTTCAGTACATTCTGTTTCTCGTGCCAGTCTACAAGGAATCTGAATTCTACTCGCTTTATCTTCGAGTACAGCACTATTTCTTGAGCATACTTCGAGGACATATGGTTTCTAAGTACTCTGAGTTTAGTTCTCACAGGTCCTTTCTCTACTAGCTTTATAGTAGGTTCTGAGTCTACTTCAGCTATGTTGCCAGTGTATATGTTGAAGTCGTTTTTACCGGGAAGAAGTCTTCCCTCAGAGTCCCCTAGGTCCTCTATTAGCTGGAGTTTAATAGGTTCTTTCAGCAACTCGACTTCTAGTTCCTTGTCGTAGATGCTTTCAATAAAGCCTTTTTCATTTAATGATACTTTATATGAAGTATTTTCAATAACTTTGTCTGAGGCTTTAAGCTCGCTTTTCTCTTTCGCTTCTTCTCCTTCTATTCCATAGACTTTATAGCCCAAAGGAGGTACGTTTTCAGCTATGAAAATTACTTTAACTATTTTCTTTGAAGGCGACTGCTTGACTGTACTCAATACTTGTAGTGGAGCTTCTTTTCCGCTGTAATCAACTACTCTAATTTTACTCCATGTGGAGGGCAGTGCGAGCTCTACTTCTACAGCGTCTGTTCTCTCCCATGATAGTGGATTAAATACAATAATGTTTACATCGTATTTGCTTGTATCTATTTGAGAAGAAATAGCTTTAAGGGCTTTAATGAGCAGCTGCTTTGATTCACTTAAAACTCTATTTAAGTCGCTGACTGCTGCCTCATAAGCCTCTTCTACTACTGTTCCACCTATAATGTCATGAAACTGATTAAATAGAAGTGTTTTCCACAGTTTTCTCAATTCTTTTTCAGGATATTCTAGTAAATTGTAGGCGTAGGCTATTGCAGAGAATTTTTCTGCTGAAAGCAGGCTGTTTTCACATAGTCTGTTCAATTTCTTTAGTTCGAAGCGATTAGTTAAGCAGCCTACGAGCTCCCAGCCTAATTCTCCTCGAAGTACAGGCAGTTTAATTCCCTTTTCTTCGATTTCTTTTTCAATGGCTGCGAAGAAGTCTTCAGGAGTAGAGAAGAATACTTGAAGGCTTTTCTGCTCTCTCGATAGCTTCTCAACATTCATTACTTCTTGGTATGTTAGCCCTCCGCCGTGGTCTCCTTTACCAACAAGCACCATAGCGTTCTCTAGTCCGTATCTCTCGTAAAGGCTTGCGACTTCACGTAGATTTGGATATGGCCGTGTCATGAATGAGGGTATGAAAGGTGGTCTGCAAGCTAGAACTCTTGAGCCGTCTATTCCTTCCCACCAGAAGACAGTTTCTTCTTTGAATCCTCTCTTGTAAACTAGGTACTTTACTCCACTCTTAAGCAGTATTTGAGGTAACTGAGGTGAATGAGTCCAGTTGTCGGGTATCCAGCATACCTTAATGTCTACACCGAATTCTTCGAGAAAGTATTTCTTGCCATAGAGACACTGTCTTATAAGAGATTCTCCACACAGTCCCTCAATGTCTGCTTCAACATACATGCAGCCAGTTACTATCCATCTTCCTTCACTGACATACTTTTTAATAGACTCAAAGATTTCGGGATAGTATTTTTTCATGGCTTCGTAGAATGGGACTTGGTCTTGAACATACTTATAGCTCTTTACCCTACTCAGTATAAAGAGAGCTCTAAGAAAAGTTAGACGGCAGCAATCGTGTATAGTTTCAGGATTCCATGGCCAGAACCAGGCTACATCGATATGTGACTGCGAAATTATGTGAATTTTCTTCACAGAATATTTGCGTTTAAACGCTATTTATTACTTCAGTACCCGGGCAACCCTGTAAGCATTTGTTGCAATAGGAATCAATTTATAGATGACAGTAGATTATAATAATTGTGAATCAACTTTTTGTAGATAGGACAGAGGAACTCGCTTTTCTTGAAGAAAAATATAAAGAAAATAGAGCTCAGCTAATAGTAATCTATGGTAGAAGGAGAATAGGAAAAACTGAACTACTTTTAAAGTTTGTTGAAAATAAGAATTATATTTATTTTCTATGTGAAAAAACTAGTCCTCAATTAAATATATTGAAAATGGCTAGGAAAATGGCAGAGTACTTAGGTAAGAAAAGTTTTGCTCGCATACAGTTCGCCGACTGGGAAGACTTATTCAGAGAGTTTTTAGAATGGAAAACAGGAGACGAAAAAGTAGTAATTATATTAGATGAGTTCCCTTATTTAATTGAAATAGACAAAGGAGTAGTATCAGTTTTTCAGAAAATATGGGACGAATACTTGTCTAAAAGAACTGACATAGTGTTAATCCTCTGTGGATCTAGCATAGGTATGATGGAAACCGATGTTCTAGGCTACAAGAGTCCGCTTTACGGAAGAAGAACCGGTCAGTGGAAAGTAACTGAACTGAAGCTACCTTACATAAAGAGCTTTGTTCCCTCATACACTTTTACGGAACTACTCTATCTTTATGGAGCTCTAGGCGGAGTACCCGCTTACTTATGTAAACTAGACCCGAAGCTGAAAGTATTCGAAAATATAGAGAAGCTTTTCTTAAGAAAGGGAGCAGAGCTCTATGAAGAAGCGGAAAACCTACTAAGACAAGAGTTGAGAGAGCCTCGCAACTACAAGCTTATTTTGGAAGCACTAGCTGAAGGAAAAAGAAGAATATCTGAAATAGCTAATACTACAGGCTTAGACAAAGCAGCTGTTTCTAGATATATGGACACACTAGAGCTTCTCGACATAGTCTCCTATGAAACCCCTGTCTTAGAGAAACCTAAAACGAAAAAACGACTGTATTATATTAAAGACAATTACTTCAATTTCTGGTTCCGCTATATATATCCGAACAAAGACTTAATAGAAGAGAAAAGAGGAAAAATAGTGCTAGAAGAAATAATAGCAGACTACAATAACTACATGAGCATAGTTTTCGAAAAAATAGCTAAAGACTTTGTGCTAAAAATAAGTTTACCTATAAAAATACATAAAATTGGAAGACATTGGTGGAAAACAAGTAAAGGAGAATCACTTGAAATAGATTTACTAGGATTTAATAAAAATAAAAAGGAATACATTATAGTCGAAGTAAAGTGGAGTAGACTTAAATTTTCTGATGTAAAAAGAATATACAAAGCTTTAATTAATAAGGCTACTAAGCTAAATATAAGCGGAAAGCTTTACTACTGCATTATTGCTAAAGAAATAGAAAATAAAGATAGTATTAGCGGAGCGATCTCTAATGTACTTTTATTTGATTTAAAAGACTTAGAAAAAGTTTATTTTAGTCAAAAACAATTATAAATATTCAATTATATCGTAAAGTATTTTACCGTCGGCGTCTCGCGGAATAGGAAGTCCTGCTAAGTAGCAGAGTGTTGGAGCTACATCAGCTAAGCTTATCGGATATTTCCTTCTATAGCCTCTTTTAACGCCGGGGCCTTTTACGAGGAACACTGATTCAATTGTTCCTACAAGCGTTCGAGCTGAAGGAAGGAAGGGTCCATGAGTTCCTGTAACTTTGCCCCATAGTGGGCTCTCTAGTATCGTTTTCTTAGCTACTTTAGGCTTCAAAGGCACATGGTAACATATTACTATATCGGGGTCTCTGTCGCCTCCCATACCCAGTATTCCTGCGTCTTCTTTTCTACAAACAAGGGAGAATATTGGAGCACCTGAGAGAGGGTCTTTTAGCTCAGATAGAAGTTTTATTACTTGCTCGCGGACTTCCTCATACTCTTCTCCTGGCTCAACTATGCCATGAGGATATCTTCCCTTGAGATTTATCCAGACTCCTTCGCCGCCAATAAATGCTTTAGTCTTCGACCAGTCTATTGAGCCATCAGGTTTCCTTGAGAAAAGTCCTGCCTTTTCTAAAATATCGTTCCACACGTGTGTTACTACGTTAGCAACATGGCCGTGGTCAGATACTACGCAGACTACAGTATTTTCTTCGTCGACAGCCTCAAGTATGCTGGAAACTAGGTTATCGCATATTCTGTAGAATCTTGCATAAAGCTTCCATCCCTCTTCTTCTTTATCTTTATCGAAGAGTGGGTGAGTAGGATCTATTAAGTGTAGGCTAAAGTGCTGGAAGAAGTCTGGTCCATGCCACTTCATAATGAAGAGCCTCCACTCATATTTCTTCAGCAAGTATTGAGCCGTTTTAGCGTACCACTCAGCCTGGTACTCTTGTTCCTCAATAAACGTTTCAGAGTCTTCTGCGCCACTGACAACAAGCGCCTGCTCGGTAGGTCTATGTAAGTAGGGTCCAAACTTTTCTACAAGTTCTCTAGCTAACTCGGATGGATGAGACCATCCTTCAGCAGGATATATTTGAGTAAAGTAGACGTGAAGGCGGCGGCCATCAGGAGAAATATCTATCAGTTTTATTCTGAAATAGGCTTCAACTCTTTTGTCGTACAGCTTGAATGAGTATTTCATCCAGTTGCTCCATGAACCTTTCGCTGCTTCACCTAGCTTCTTCTCGTAGTCTTTTTCAGTAAACAGCGAAACCTTATCAAAAACTTCTCCTCTTTTCTCTATAAGTAAATAGAATTTCAGTTCCTCAAATCTTGTCTTAAGAGGAATTTCTGCTTCAAGAAACTCTCCTTCAGGCAGATTTTTCCAGCCTTCAGCAGGCTTAACTTTAATTCGAGTAGTATAGGCTCTAAGATACTCGGGTACATCTGGCGGAGGCTCCTCCGTCTTATATGCATGAGCATTAGCTATACAGAACCTGCTATTAGGTCCAGGGTACCCGTCCTCACCTACATGCACTACATTCTTGATATTAATGGGATAGGATTGAGGGTAGTCTAGTATAATGCTGAGGTCTCCAAGCTTATCTACTACTTGCCATATTTGCTCAGCTCTACAGTACTCTGAGGAAAATCCCCAAACAGACTTGTCTAAAGGTCTTCCAGGAAGTCTTAAAACATATTTGCAGCTATGTTTAGCTGGAGTAGCTCCAGTAGCAATAGTAGCCCAATTACAGCCAGTCTCGGTGGGATAAAACGGATAAGCTCTACTATAAGCTCCTTCTTTCATCAACTTCTTAAATGTGGGAAGCTCATTTCTCTCAACCAGTTTTTCGAGAACAGTAGGCATTAATGAGTCAATACCTATAATGACTAACTTTTTCTTTTTCACAGAATACTTAGTATATCTACGTATAAAGCACTACTCAAAACAGTATTAACTAGACGCTGTAGTCTTCGAGCAACACTATAACATTATCTTGAAGTTTATCCAATTTATTGTAGAGTTTTTCATCACTTGTAACTAGTCGGCATTCTTTATTTATAGCAAACGCAATATATATTGCATCATACATGCTAATATTAAAATCTAAAGATAATTCAGAAGCTTTAAGCCAGTCTAATTTGCTTGGAGGACAAGTAATGTGGAGAAGTTTAATTGAGTTAATAGCATTAACTATATCATCTTTACTAAATTTTATTTTTCTATGAAATTGTAGAGCATTTGCTACTTCATAGTATATTAAGTCGGGAGCTAATAGTTCAAGATCTCCGTTAAAGTAGGCATCACGTATTTTGAGAGCTTTTTCAGAATACTTTTCAGTAGCAAACCATTTAACAGCTACACTAGCGTCTACTACTAGCTTAACTTTTCTCTCCAATATCTGATCACCTCGCTTGAATCATAGTCTTTAGCTGCTCCCTGCTCTTTGAGCACTTTAAGTCTTATAGAATCCATTATCTGTATAGCTTTCCTTATGTCTTCTTTACGCTCTTCTTCTTCGATTTTCTGAATAATAGCTCTCCTTATCACTTCGCTCCAATTTACATGGGAATACTTTCTCATTTTTGCCCGTATTTCTTTGGGTATTCTAACGGTATAGAGCTCGCTCACATATATACACTATTTAAAGCTTGTGTAGGACTGGAATGCCTATCTTATTTTAAAAGGCTTTATTTAAGATATTTATATTTAATTAAAAGTTCCTTAATTGCTTCTTTAGCTATACGTTTTGCATTTTTAGTTCCTATTTTCTCTATTTGCTTAGATAATTCCATATTTTCATGCATAAACACTTGTTTCGCTTGCCTATTTGCCTCAAAGTCCAGCTAACAGCCTTTACAACATATCTTCTCTCGTCTCTTGCTCCCTCAAGAATAAATGGAAGGAATTTTTCAAAGAGCTTATCGTCTGCTCTTTTATCACTTATAGCTAGTTTCGCCATTAACGTGAAGCCTGCTCTCTTAACAAATTCTTCTTCTCTCTGACTCCACTCTACAGCCTTACAATGGGCTAGCTTGTTTTCCAAAAAGATTCATCACACACCGGTCGCATAAATCCCAGTTATCGATATCCTTGACCCATTTCTCCATAAGTTCTTCATCGACTTTAGCTGGGTCAGCAACCAGTGTGGCTAAAATACGGGCTTCATGAATATTAGTCTCCCAGAGCTTTAGCGTGAGCTCATGGTTTATGCTTATCTCTCTAGCTTCCTAAGAACAGGTTTTGGTACACCTAATATTTCAGCTGAAGAAACTATACCGTAGTGTTTCATTCCTTCAATATTTTCTGGTCGCCTAGAACACGTAGTTTTCTTATAATAGCCTCTGCTTCCTCTATGCTAGAATCTCCTGAAAGCTATTTTCATGTATCTTTCTCTAGTCATCCAAAGTCTTCTAGAGGAGCCCTCCTTTACCTGTTTAACAAATTTCTCCGCCCACTTCCAGTCTCTCTCGTATATATGGTAGCTATCTGCTATGTGAAGATAGTATCCTGGCTCTACTCCTATACTCTTCGCCACTAAGCGTTGCAGCTCTGTTAAAGCATACATGTTCATGAAGGCTGCTTTCATAGCATCATTGCTCCTCATATGTACGTGTAGAGCTAGTTTCTCATCGATTATCCTAAACCAAAGTCTCTGGACGCATGGCGGCGAATCCGCGTTAATGTCTTTCCAAGGCATCCACGTTATTGCTTGAGCTCTCCTAGAGTAAGGTGTTTTTGAAAGCTTCTCAACAACGTACCTTATTTGATCAATTACTGTGCCGTCAGGCGTAGTATAATTGAAGAGTCTTTCGTGATAAGTGTAGTGCCAGTCTTTTCCTACTCTCCAGTCATTTACTCCCTCTAAGACTTCGTCTACATACTCAAAGAGCTGCTTTAGTTTTCCTACGACAACTCCCTTTAAGTGTATTCGCGGCTCAGAGAAAGGTTTCTCTACTCTAATAGCTATTGGCAAATCTAAGCTATATTCACCGTACTCAGTGTAAATTTTTGAGCCCTTTTCCCAGACAGCTACAATACTTTTTTCCCAAGCTTCAGGCAGAAACTCGGCTTTAATGAGCTCCAAGCCCCCACTTAATCAACGGTTATTTTTAAGATAAGCTTGCTTAAAATCGAGTAGAAGTATTATGAGAATGATATCTAAGTATTGAGAAAAAGCTAATTGCTCAGTGAACAGAGTTATTTGACTTGGTCTGTAACGTCTCCTTTGAGCACTAGCCTGACTAAAGGAAATTTTCTAATTCTTTTTTCTCTTTTTACTTCAGAGATATCCCAGCCTTCAAGAAAATCGTAGAGTATTCTGCCTTGAGTATGTCGAGGAGGCAGTATTCCGAGCAAATACGATACAGTGGGAGCTACGTCTACTAGCTGGGCGGGCCCGAGGAAATCTACTGGACGCTCATAGCCTTTCTTTACTCCAGGACCAGCTATTATCAAGACTCCGTAGTTAGACGAATATTCAGTTTCAGCAGTAGGTATTTGCGGGCCGTGATTTGCTCCGCCAACTGTAATAGAGCCGTCCCATACTGAGTCAGCGCCCCAAGTAAAGCCCTGAGAGTACACGAAAACTACGTCGCCTACGTGAGGCCCCCATAAGCCTACTAGTGGAGCATCTTCTCTTTTCAGCACTAGAGCTACAGCGTACTCGCCGTCCTGGTCACGGCACTCTCGTAGAGCCTCAATAACTTTTCTCCGGACTTCCTCGTACTCTTCATCTTCCACAACGCCGTCCCTGTATCTACTCTTGAGATTCACGTAGACATTAGTTAAGTCTACGAAGACTTTGCTCTTAGACCAGTCTGGGACAAGCTTGCCGTTTTCTCTTTTAAGGTAGACAAGACCCTTTTCTGCTAACGCTTTAAGAATAGAGTACTTTTTCCTATTAGGTGAATTACCGTGATCTGACACAACTACGATGTATGTTCTATCGTCAAGCAAGTCAAGGAAACCACCCACTAGTTTGTCTGCAAGCCTGTATCCTATTTCAAGAAGCCTCCACGCCTTCTCCGCTTTCGCGGGATCATATTTTCCTCCATAGGGGTCAGCTAGCCCTAAAACCTGATGCTGAAGAGTATCGAGAAGGTGCCAGTGTAGGAAATATAGTGAAGCATTGTATTTCTCTATGAGGTACTTAGAGGCATTAACAATCCAGTTTATTTGATACTCTATTTCCTCTACCCAAGTCTTTTCATCTATTAGTCCTGAGAAAAACACATGTGTCGCTACTTCATTAATATATGGTCCGAATTTCTCGACGAGTTCTTCGGCTAATTCAGGCGGATACGTGAAGCCGCGGACAGGATATACTTGAGACCTATAGAGCCTTACTCTCGAAGCATCCTCTGATAGCTCTACGAGCTTAAACCTAATAGTCCCTACTTTCTCGCCGTCATCGAGAACAAAATTTTCCTTAATCCAAGGCGACCACTCACCAGGCTTTAACTCAAACAACTTGTCTCTATAGTCTTTACTCCTCGATACAACACACCTATCGTATTTTCCCTTTTCACCTAGCACTAGCAAATAGTATTTCACTGGCCCGCTAGGCCAATTAAGCAGTATTTCCAGCTCTGCTTCAAGAGGCTCAGGATTGCTTTCAGGTAAATGCTTCCAGTCCTCTGCTTTAGTTAACTCTATTGGCATCAAGTAGCGTGGAGCACGTGCACCGGGGAGCCCCAAAGGTGGTTCAGGAGGATAATTTGTGTAAACGGCTGCTGAAGCTAATTCAAAATAGTATGCTACTGGCGTATAAAACCAGTCTACGTAGATAACATTTGGGCAAGTAGGAGGATACCCTATAAAATTAAATAAGATACTAGTTAGACCCTGCCTAGAAGCGGCTTCCCACAAGTACTCTGCTTTACACAGGTAGGAAGACATAGCTTCCTTTTCATATTTCTCTGTAACAAGTTCTCCTGGGTCATGACGACCCCACACAGCTATACCGTGTGTTCCAGGCCAGGCACCAGTAGCAATAGTAGTCCAATTCTCGGG
>Ga0190312_1000063_pt1 | contig 41598 bp, 48 predicted proteins | sample 487007910_MG_FD_165046 | JGI IMG/M metagenome (GOLD analysis project Ga0190312, IMG submission 165046) | Hydrothermal vent sediment bacterial communities from Southern Trench, Guaymas Basin, Mexico - 4870-07-9-10_MG | ecosystem: Environmental > Aquatic > Marine > Hydrothermal vents > Sediment ... | reverse complement strand
CTAGCAGGAGAAACTATACTAATATCTTCGTATAATTTATGGGAGGCCGAGCAAATATGTGATGATATAGCCATATTATACAAAGGGCGTGTAGTCTTTACTGGTACCCTAGAAGAGCTAAAAAAATACTGTGGATATTAGACCTAGATTTAGGATTAGACTTTCCCATCCCATTAACCTTGAGTTTCTTAATGTTTTACCTAAACTTTAAATTAATAAGTATCAACAATACGGAATATACTGAAGAACCCCGAGGCTGGGTTCTGTTAAGCCTTAAATACTTAGGCCTAGAGCTAGGTCTGGTGTGGAGGTAAAAATGATGACTAAAAGCGTGGTGATCATAGGGGCTGGAGTAGCTGGTCTATCAGCAGGCTGCTACTTACAGATGAATAACTATGAAACTGAGATATTTGAGATGCATGATAAGCCAGGCGGTTTATGTACGTCTTGGAAGAGGAAGGACTATACCTTCGATGGATGCATTCATTGGCTCGTAGGCTCAAGTCCCTCAAGTAGCATCTATAAGGTGTGGATGGAGTTGCACGCGATTCAGGATAAAGAAATAGTGAATTTCGACGAGTTTTGTAGGATAGAGGGGAGGGGTGGAGAGGTTTTCACAGTCTATACGGATGCTGATAGGCTGGAGGAGATGCTGAGGATCTCGCCTGAAGATAAACAGGTGATAAGCGAGTTTATAAATGCGGTGAGAGAGTTTGCGAAAATCGACTTGCCGGTGGATAAGGCGCCTGAGCTTTATGGCCCAATTGATGGAATTAAATTCTTGATTAAATTCTATCCTTATCCGAAACTCCTTAGAAAATGGAAGAAAATAACTATTGGGAGCTACGCTAAAAGGTTTAAAAAATACATTTCTGAGAGAGGCCTTCCCTCTTATCCTTGGAATAGATGAACAATGCACGATGATGGTACTTATCGCAACTCTCTCATGGATGCATTTAAAATGTGCAGGCTATCCCATCGGTGGTTCACTGAAGTTCGCGAAGTCCATTGAGAAGAGGTATATCTCTCTTGGTGGGAGAATACACTACAATTCCAAGGTATCTAAAATCATGGTGAAAAACAATAGGGCTGTGGGAATAAAACTGGCTGATGGGGAAGTATATGATGCAGATATAGTGATCTCAGCTGCAGATGGTCATTACACGATCTTCGAATTGCTCGGCGGGAAGTACGTGAACGAGGAGATAATGAGGATGTACAATAACTGGAAGCTCTTCCCAGCGATTTGTCAAGTGTCATTAGGAGTTGCAAGGTGCCTCGATGAACATCCACATGCCTTAAACTTCCCTCTTGATACTCCCCTGCTGATCGATGGCAAGAATAAAGTAGAAAGGCTCCTCGTAAGAATATATAATTTCGATCCCACCCTAGCACCTAAAGGGAAAACGCCGATTATCATGCACCTTCCAGCCGATTACGAGTACTGGAGCAATTTAAGAAAGGTAGATGTCCAAAATATCGTAGAGAAAAAGAAAGGCTGGCTATGAGCGTTATAGAGGTATTGGATAAAAAACTTGGAGATATAGCTTCAAGAGTTGAAGTTTATGACGTTGCAACTCCAGCCACCTACATAAGGTATACAAATAACTGGAAGGGGAGTCCTGAAGGTTGGCTTCCAACACCTAGCACGTTTGGAAGGCGTATAAGGAAAACCTTACCCGGCTTAAAGAATTTCTACATGGTAGGCCAATGGGTCGAGCCTGGCGGAGGCCTACCCGCTGTGGCGTTGTCAGGGAGAAACTTAGCACAGATCATATGTAGAAGTGATAGAAAGAAATTTCGCACGTTTACTTAGTAGAGAATGATCATTCTATGACTTCGATTATGTACTTAGTGAGGATGTTAAAAAGTTCCTTGGATAAGTGCGTGGATCGTCATTATGGCTGAGGCCGCTGCGAAGTTCGTGAATATGGTGATGCCGAGGCATATATCTAGCACTTGGGAGTCTCGGGTCGGCCCTTATGTTGTCCAAAGTCCTAGCCGAGCATAGGTCCACGTAGGTCAGGGTCTCCTCATCTACGTGGGTGAAGCCCTTTGAGCCCACGTCCGGAACGTCATCCAGCCCCACAGTGGCCAAGGCAGCCGTATGCGTTTCTTAGATCTCACGCAGTCGGCTCGTCCTATCCCTCAATTCGGTCTGCCGAGTATGCTCCCTGTCTCTCTAGTAGACGCTTCTATTCCGCGTTTTATCTTTACTCTCATTCATTGGTAATTTAGTTACTGAACTACCACAAAAAGGGAAAAGGAGAGGAGCAGGGGTTTAGTCTTGCTCTACCTTAGCCTTTAGCTCCTTGAGGTAAGCGAGATAGCGTGGGTAGAAGGCCTTGATCTGGCGTATCTTGTCCATGTAGTGCTTGCCATAAATGGTCCTCGGGCCACGCCCGTTAAGGAAGTCGGCTGCGCTCTCTGGCATGCCGAGCTCTAAGAGCTTGTTGTAGCAGCAGTCTCTCATGGACCTGAGCGTCTCTATACGCGGCACTCTCTTTTTCTTGAACTGCCTAGCACCGTTATAGGTTAGCTTCTCCCCGCTCTCCCTGAAGGCTATTATCATGTCGTAGATGAAGTCCAGCGGCAGGCCACGAAGGCGGCCTTTATTTCTCTTACTCAGCCGAGCTCCAGAAAGTAATAGGCTCCGTGGGACGTTTCTATGCGTTCGCCTTACTGAGGTCGGCTTTTATTATGAGCTTTATTGCGTCTCTCTCAGGCCTTATGTCTGTGACGAGAGGAAGCCACCAATAGAGACAATATTTGAGTGGAGCGTATCTGAGGGCCTTGAGCGTGGCTATCACAGACTCCTCGGTTGGGACGTAAGTATCTACACCTGTCTTTATCGTAGGTATGGTTTCCTTGAGGTCCTCTATAAAGCTCTTAGGATAGCCCGATATCTTGCAGTAGAACTTGAGGAGGTTCCTGAAGCCTCTATCGGGGTGCTGACGACCGCCCTTACACGCTGCAAACAAAGCTACTACGTCTGCTGGGCTCCTTACCGGCCTCGTGTATTTATCGAGATACTTCACGCACTCCTTGATATAGCGTTCGGCATGCCCGTCGATAAACCAGCGGGCCATGGACGGTAAGACTGGTTATGCACCTATAGTTTGCTGAGGGTTCAAAGAGTTGTTTAAGCAATAGTTCATTCCACAAGGACCAAAGTTCTAAACCTGCTTACTTAAGGACCAATAAGCTTCTTAAGGCTAAATAAAAACTGGAACTAAGCAATTGTAAGTTGGGCTCTTGTCTTTGAGAAGTTAGGGAAATGATCATTATCATGTATGATTTCTTGGTTATTTGGACTAGTGCATCGTAGTCCGTTTTCTTATTTTGCATAGCGAAAGTATTAAGGTTAGAGAACTATATAATAATATGCGATGGTCGGCCTAGAAGCACCTGTATTCATGTCAGACATAAAGAGGCGTGAGGTATAATGCCTAAAGTGATCCTAACTAGTGATCAAGCCACATTCACGGATTTTAGCGGCTTAGACGCCTTAGGATTCGGCCTATGTTTACCTTATAGATTAGTACCAGCGTTTGTTCAGTACAAGTTTCTGTCACCTCCAATACATCTAATTAATGGTAGGGCTCCATATGCTCCCTATTCTCTATGTAAGGTTGAAGCAGCATTATTGGCCAGTGGTTTTAAACACGATGATGTCCGCATAGTACCCCCTAATCACCTAAGCCGTGTAATTGACGAGGATGTAGTGGTGATAGGTATTCACGTATTAGATCCTATGGGATTAGCGCCTGTTTCATGGACCTTAAGAGTGCTTACAGGTGGTGGTGAAACATGTACCCGTTATGAGTTTGAAAAATTAATGCATATTATTAAGAATCTTAGGAGAAAGTATAAGTTCAAACTGGTTGTCGGCGGACCAGGTGTTTGGCAACTCAGAGGGCTTGAAAATAGGTATCGGATCGATGTATTATTCGAGGGTGAGGCAGAACTAACGTTTCCCAAGATAGTCAGGGATATCCTACAAGGTAAAGAAGTACCTAGACACGTTCTAGGCGAAGCCCCATCGCCGAGCCTTATACCACCTATAGTAACACCTTCGAGGAATGGGATAGTCGAGGTTACTAGAGGTTGTCCCAGAAGATGCAGGTTCTGTAGCCCAACAATATTTAATTTCCGATCAATACCTTTAGGGACGATACTAAAGGAAGTTGAAGCCAATTTAAGGTCAGGTATTAAAGCTATAGGATTAGCTACTGAAGACATAATGCTCTATGGTGCTAATGGTCTGAAACTAAACATTAGTGCCATAAAGGAATTATTTGATAATGTAATCAGATTAGCACGCAGATACTATGTAACTGAACCAACGGGATTCAGCCATGTGACGTTATCCTCTGCACTTGTCGCTAAAGAAGCCGTTAAATATATAAGTGAAGTTAATGAACTCAGCAATGATAGACCATTGTTTCCCCAAGTGGGTCTTGAAAGCGGTAGTCCAGGAATAGTTGCTAAATATTTTGGAGGCAAACCCTACCCATGGAAACCTAGTGAATGGTGGGATGTAGTCATAAACGGTAGTAAGCTATTAAACGACAACTACTGGTACCCATGCTATACATATATTATAGGCTTCCCAGACGCGACGCCCAATGACTATATATTAACAACAGAATTAATTGATAGGTTGAGGGAAGAGGGGTTTAAGGGCTGGACTTTTCCATTAATCCTAGTACCTATTGGAGGGACCTTGATAGAGAAAAGCGGTTATAAGGAGTTCCTAACACTCAAGAAACTACCTCAAGAAGCTATTGATACTATGGTGGCTGGCTGGAGACTAAGCATTAAATTCTCCTACGAAATATACCCAAAGCTCCTATCAAATATAAAGAATCCAATAACTCGCAAGATAATAGTTACATTAGCTAAAAAAACAATAGATACTATGGTAGGATGGATAGAAGGCATTAAAAAAGACCCAGAAATAATCGAGAAGGTATATTCTAGAACCAATATCAGAGCATTAAGAGGATTAGTTAGAGAAATGGTTTTACAACATATACGGGTTACCACGAGACCACGAATCCACTATTGGTAGCATGTAGAAGAGAGCTTGAGGATTTCATCAAACAAATTAAATCATAAATACGTCAAACCGAAATTAATGTCACTATTCATCTAAGAAGCTTACTGAGATCGTCAAGGTTATTATAGCTAACACGGCTATGGATCCATTATCAATTATCAAAAATGTGTGCCTGTCCACTACCTTTACCACCTGGTAAGGAGCGGTTTGCTGATATAATAACTAAGGCTATAGTAACACGGATACCTAGAGAGAAGACGCTAGAGATAATAAAGGAGATCAAGAACTAGCTAAAAGACTGTAAAATCTAATTCGATAAACCATGCGGATCATTTATTAATACAGTTTCTACCTTCCTCATGGAGTGCTAAAGGAAAACTAATACGGTTCCATAAGAAAATATGCAGGTTTAGAAGCTGAGGACTAGTCCATTTCTTAAAAATAAAGCTATAAAACATAGTTTTTGATAATGCTTCTTAGATGATAGCTGAGATGACGGGGTGTTAGTGATGTCTGAAGCAGTAGTCAAGGTGCCTAAGGGTGTTGATGTTGAGAAGATTAAGCGTAGAATAGGGAATATTCTCGATTTTACGATTAGCGATGAGCTTGACAAGTTCATGGAGTACCTAGGAGAATACGGCCTCCTATGCCTTCAGGAGGAGAGTCTTCGGGAATTTCTAGAGGATGACCCAGATATCTACGCCAGGAACGGCATTAAAAGGTAAGAGAGTGCTCACTTATTTTCCCTTCACCGACTTAATGGGTCGAAAGCTACGTAAGGTGGGAGAAAATAGGTGAACAGCTAAGACGAAAGATAAACCAGAAAACAAGGAAAGTATTATTAGTATAAACTTAAGGAAGACCAATATTATCAATAAAATTATAGCATGTTTTAAAACACTATATCTAGTAAAACTTCAGTATTACCTAATCCTAGTCCTTGTATTTTTCTTAAGGCTAAACTTCAGCTTCTCATAAAACGTTTATGAAGATACACCTAATCCTAGTCCATTATATATCATTACAGGAGCTGTGTGCATAGAGCAGCTATCAACTAAAGTTTCATATTTTCATTAAATATCAAGAAACAAACATCCTCATACTATAGTTCTAGACTAGATAAGAACTGGCTGTACCATATACTAGGTAATAGGTGTAAAGATTATACCTATCTGTCCTGGTTTATTATAGGCTTTTGGAACAAAAGATGTTTAAATGTCAGTTTCCAGCTCTGGGGTCCCTGGCCCCTAATCTAGGCAGACCTGTCACTATGCAGTCTTTTAATGTTTTTCGTATGAGATTCCCTTTGAGTATGGTTACAATGGCTAGTAACTCACAACGTAACTTATGGTGACTAATAATACCGGGATTATTGATTAGTTAACAGTATCAAATCTACCTTAATCTAGGCCTTGTACTTAGAATCGACTATGGGATAGTAGTTATGTAATATACTGTAGTAGTTGTTTTCAGTCATACACTTCTACGTACTTACAATCTATAACTATGGATAGCCCTGGCTTGGGTTGTAGCTGTTTGGTTACAGAGGCTATTCTTTCAGCTAGTCTCTGTGTTTCATTCTTAGAAGACTGGTAGGAGATATAGATTATCCTATTTCTCGCTGGAGACAAGAGGCTAGGTGTAGTGGAGTCAGAATCTATTGTCAATATTGTTCTCTCAAGCTCGTTCGCCATCCCAACCAGTTCTTCACCACTGATACCTCTTGCATCTAGGTCCTGTAGACGTATAGCATCTACGTTAAGTTTCTTTAAAAGTAGCACCAGTCTTTTGGTGTTTTCACCTACTAGGAGCTTCAGCAACTACCGTAACCCTCTTTAGTGCCTTAGATGCAAACTTTAACGCCTCGTATACGGTCTCCAACGGTATCTAAAGCCCTCCTAAAACCTCCCTTGGCTCCCATCCAGCAGCAAGCACTTCCAATATATCGTCAATAGATACTCTTGCACCTTTCACAATAGGTTTACCACCACGCTTACTAGGAACTATTTTAGGTCATTTTACAACTTAATATGAGAACCATACCAATCACTACCGAATAATACTATCAGAAACCATGTTTTCTATCCCTTTAGTTTAAGGATGAACTAACCCTCAGCTTCTAAACCTGCATTATTTCCTATAGGTCGCTATTAGCTTTCCTTTAACACTCCATAAGCTTCTCAAGATGCTAAAGTCACGCTTATTGGACTTTACTGTACTCCTTGTCTACATCCTTAGCAACTTTCTTAACAGATTTCTCTCCTCCCTAAAAAGAGTATAACAGTGCATCACCATAAGGTTGTAGACAATGTATGTGTAGAGGCTAAGGATTTAAGCGTATAGATATACCATAGCTGGTTGTAATGAAACAAAGCTTCTTTAACGATTAGGTACACTACTTCCATACTCTTAGGTTTGTTTTTGGTCTAGTCTTCTTGACCTCCTAGTCTACGACTTTAGAGTTATATTTAGTCTACAGATTTAGTAGCACTTGGTGAGATGGAGTATGGGGTCTAATGAGACTTTTGAAGCAATAGCTCATCCTCTTAGGATTAAGATTTTGAAGTTGCTCGCTGAGAGACCTATGGGCTTCTCAGAGTTAAAGAGGGAGCTTGGAATTAAGAGTAGTGGTAAGCTGGATTTTCACTTGAAGAAGCTAGGAGCCCTCATAACATTGAATAGTGATGGTAAGTATACTTTAACTAAGGAAGGTTATGCAGCACTACAAGCCATAACTACCATTAAGAAGTATGGTTGGCAGAAGAGAGCCTACATCATAAGTACAGTAGCCTACACCATAGTAGTAGCCTTTACGTTATCGAGGATTCTATTGGAAGGTGTTAAGCCAGTATACCTAGCTGTATTAGTGTTAGTATCTTTATGGTTTATCTTCTATAGCTACTGGTCTATTGTGAAGAGGGGAGTTTTTAGAGTATTCTAGGGGTATGTGAGGGCTAATGAGTAATAGTGTGAAGTAGGAGGGCGAGCTAGTAGTGGAGTGGGTTATTGAGGTTGAGGGGTTAGTTAAGGAGTTTAATGGTAGAAGAGTACTTCATAGTGTATCATTTCATGTAGGGAGGGGTGAGGTTTTCGGGTTGCTAGGTCCAAATGGTGCTGGTAAGACTACTACCACTAGGATTCTTCTTGGACTACTAGAGCCCACTTTGGGTAAAGCTCTTGTCTTAGGTGGGAGGCTTAGTGAGAACAGGGAGCTTAGGAGTAGAGTTGGTGTTGTCCTAGAGGGTGACGGCCTGTTCTCCCAACTTACAGCTTATGAGAATTTGGAGTTCTATGCTAGAGTCTATGGATTGAAGAGTACAGTAGAGAGGGTTAAGAGGATTAAGGAGGTTCTAGAGCTTGTAGGACTCTACGAGGCTAGGGATGTGAGGGCTGGATACTTCTCTAGGGGTATGAGAAGGAGGCTAGCACTTGCTAGAGCATTAATTCATAGCCCTGAGGTTCTCTTCCTCGATGAACCCGCTCTAGGCTTAGATGTTGAGGGCCAGGCTTTGGTGAGGGGTCTTGTTACTAAGCTTTCTAGAGAGGAGGGGGTAACAGTCCTTTACACTTCCCATAATCTCAATGAGGTTGAGAGAGTATGCTCTAGGGTAGCACTACTAGTGGGAGGTAGGATAGTGGCTTCTGGTACAGTTGAGAGACTGGTTTCAGAGTTTAGTAAACCCTTGGTTGAAGTCTATTTTACTAGTATTGGTGAGGCCTTAAAGGCAACCAAGTACGTAAGGGGGTTGAACTACGTGGTGAAATGCTGGTGTAATGGTAAGAGTGCTACCATACTAGTAGATGGTAACTCGAGCATCCCTAAACTTGTAGACGACCTTGTGAGATCAGGGTTTAAGGTTATAGAGGCTAAGAGGGTTAAGAGACATCTTGAAGAGGTTTATTTGGAGCTTGTTAGGAAGAGCTAGGGGTTGAGGTGTGGAATAGTGTTTTTGTGGGCTGTTGTTTGGAGGGAGTTTAAGGAGACACTTAGAGATAGGAGTCTACTATCGAGTGTCTTTAGTGTTTTAGCATTTCTGGGGATGCTGAGTGCTACAACAGTGAAGCTACCTATTAGTGCAGAGTCTATAGTATTCCATATGACACCATGTCTCGGCATTATTGTAGGCTTCGGTTTGAGTACTAGGTTTGTTAGGGAGAAGCAAGAAGGTTCTGTAGAGACTCTACTTTGTACTCCACTAACTCTGAGAGAGCTATGGCTTGGTAAGGTTTTAAGCCTAACAATACCATCTTACATCGTCTCTGCGTCCTCAACACTAGCTCTCATAAGTTTGAGAGGCTATACCGTAAACGTGTTGATGGCAGTGTACTTGGCTATGGTAGTACCGGTAGTTATAGCGTCTGCTACTGGCTTACTAGGGTTCCTATATTATATTCTCGGCATGAGGCAGGTGAGGACACTAAACTATATTATCTTCTTTACGCTATTCGCAACACTATACCTAATGGTGGGAAGGCTGGCATCCTCCACAATCCTTACATGGTGTAGTGTGAGTATAGTGTTAGCATTATCACTAGTAATATTTGGTATAACATATTACCTGATAACACATCTGAATAAGGAGAGGATAGTAACAACAATAAGTTGAAGATAGTAAACTATTTTCCCTTTATAACTCTACTAGAGCTAAACTCCTCATACACTAACATAGTCATGGGCATAGGCCTTTACCGTAGGGATGCACTATCATGGTTACCCGTAACTACTATACGGTGACGTCTTTGAGAACATCCATGCTAAATAAGTGCTGTTACTCTTTATCTTAATATAAAAAGAACTTATATATGTATATCTCGTTAACTTGAAGGTGATGATGCATGCTAGTTAGTCGTACCATTAGTAGTAAATTGTTAACGTTAAAGTATGTTCCCTTAGCATGGGTAGCTGTTTTACTAACAAGTCTTACCACTAAGTTGCTCATGACCATAGGTATTGATCTTCGCACTTTAGCTACAATACTAAATTTGAGCACTACCTGGCTACCATCATTAATAATCTATAGTTCATACCAGTTAGTCGTAGTCCTGTTATTAATTCATCTACTTAGGAAGATGGGAGTCTCCTTGAGAGATATAGGATTCAAGAATACTCGTAAAAGGTATTATGTATTTGCTACTATACTAGTCTTAGCATCATCAGTATTATGGAGTCTCTGTGATTACATTGTAAGCTTATTTGGGCTGTCAATGTGGTGGTCTAAGGAACCTGGTACCATGATTAAAACCTTATCTGATCTCTTAGTTCTCTCAATATGCCCTATATTCCTATGTAGTCCTTTAGAGGAAATATTATACCGTGGATACTTGTTTACTGCTGCATTACAGAGGGTGAGGAGGGTATGGCTAGCATTCACTATTAATGCTTTTGTATTTGCTAGTATTCACTACGCTTTCGGACCTGGAGTAATGCTCTTCATACTCCTCTGGACATATATTCCATGTTGGCTATACTATAAATCGGGAAGCATTTACCCATCAATACTATTTCACTCACTAAACAATTTATTAGCTTACGTAATGCTACCAATACTTTTCACTCTAACATGAAATTAAGTAAGATCAATGCTTTCACCGATTACAAGGGCTATAGAAGTCAGCGATCATGGAAAAAGATTACTTCTAAAAACCAACATTCGTCTTTGAGAATTCCAGTTTCTATAAATGACAGGTCTATAGCGTTGGGGGAGGACTGGGTTAAGAGTTCCCATAGACCATAATGTGTATGATAAACGGTTATATGCTCTTAATGATGTTCTGATGCATTGTATATCTGGGGATGTTGTGAAGAAGTCCTTTTGATCTAAGAGAGCTGGTACTAGAACATAGGCTCTGTAATTAATCTAGTGTCATCAACATCATAATAATATTCACGATAGTGGTAATTTCTATCAATAAAGTGTGTTGGATATTACATGTATACTCTCTAGATTAAGGCACTTAGAAGATATAAGTAATTAGCTATATTAATAATATGGAATTCATAATCTAGGGCGGTTTTTCGTTTTTAAATCCCGCAACTACTATATCTATTAAATTCCTTAGGAAAGCTTCCTCATCTATATCTTTTGGTCTTCTGAGTATATAGCACAATAATCCTCCAAGGAATGCTCTTAGAGCAACTTCTTCCTTAATTGAAGACTTACCAAATACTTTTTCTGCAACTTCACTGATTTTTTCTTCGCATAAACTTTTCATCTCTTTAGATATCTCTTTGTATAATGATTCTAAAGCCATTGTGTGTAAAAGAAGACTACGCTGAACGGGATCTCTGTATTTTTCCATATAACCCCTCCCGATGCACTCAAGTATTTCTTCACTAGCTAAGCCCGATTCCAGACATGAGTCAATAATTTCTAGTGGGAGACTTCGCTTAGCAACTTCTATAATTAATTCTTGTTTGCTCCTAAAATACCAGAACACTAGTCCCTTAGAAACCCCGGCTTCCTCAGCTATGAGATGTACTGGTGCCTTGAAAAAACCATGCTTTGAGAAAACCCTCATTGCTGCTACTATTATTCTTTCTTTAATAATCTCCTTATCTTTAATCATTGCTCGTTACCTGACCTACTAAGTATCCCTTTTATAATATATGCTATTGAAATATATAATGTCGCCACTAGGGGTTGTATGGCTGGAATTAATGCCGCTGGAAGAGCGGCAGTTGGACCTATAGCTAGAACAGCCATGGTTGCTGCAACGCTTTCATTTTTAGTTAGGGAAATAAACGTCATTGCCATATGATCTCTATATCCTATATTCAAAATCTTACTAACAACTATGAGAGACAATATAACTGTTGCATAAACTATTAACTGTGCCGTGATAATGTATAGTGCTAAACCTGGATTTGATATGAGTAGCCTGGCTTTGTTAGCTATTAGAACACCTATTAATGCTAGCATGAAGGTTACAGTCCATATGGATAGGTAAGGCTTAATTTTCTTCATTATTTTGTTCTCTAAGTGCTCCCAAGCTCTTCTTTCATCAACATGTGATACGTTTCTCCTCATAGATTCAAGGCTTCCTCTAGAAACTCGTGCTAGCCTCTTAGCCTTTCTCGTTATGAAGTAGTACCTTATTGTTTGTCCGAGAATTAACGGGAATAGGAGGGCTATTACAACTGATTCTGCTAGAACAGTTATTGGCAGGCTCATGTGAATGCTCTGTGCATATAAAGCTACATAGGCTGGTGCAGCAAATAATGCTATAAATATACTTAGAATAACCAGTACTGTTGCAAGCTCTATATTGCCTTCGGCAAGCATAACATAAGCTACTGAAGCACTTGATGCAGGCACAGAATTAGCAGCAATATATCCTATACCAATGAGCTTGTTACCAATATAGCTTGCAAATAGTATTGCAATTAATGGTGTAATAATGAATACTATAACTATCACGACTATTGCCTCCTTCAACTTAAACCTTAGCTCTTTACCCATCTTCCTGGATTGCAACTGTATCATTGATGGAAGGAGTGTCCCTATAGCGAGAGAGAGTATTGCATTCTTAATAGTTTCTTTATGGGTTTTGAAGTAACCTGCATTATAGTATCCAATTGGAAGAGCGATCAGAATTACAAGTATTACGTAGACTATTAGATATTTCTTTAGATGAGCGGCTATTTTTACCACATTCACCATACTTGACCACCGAGTCAATAATAGTTGAAAATACTTATAAACTTACCGGTCAGTCAATCCAATCAGTCAGTCTAAGCCTTTCAAGAAATAATGGAAAAACCTAACACTACAATAAATGGTATTATCAATATAATGATAAAACCAAGTAAAATATGCTCAAAACTGTTCAACACTTATTAAAAGAAATGAATATTTAAAATCATTGAGATGAAGTAAAACGCATAAAGGTATTGTAACTATAAGATAGGAATAAAGTAAGTGCATCTGGTGATGTATTCATTGCGTGTACTATTGACCCTTCCTCCCGAGATTCACAAACTGGAAATATACAAGGTTTCTGGTATTAAAGCTCCCCCTCTAGGTCTTGCTTGGATTGCTGCTGTTCTTGAGAGGGAAGGTCATAAGGTAAAGATTATTGATACTCCTACTCTTGAGATGGAATGGAAGGATTGGTTAAGAGAGGTTAAAGGCTGGCATCCAGACATTGTAGGTTTTTCAATGTTAACACCAACTGCTCCTAAAGGGTATAGAGCTGTTAAGATGCTCAAAGAAGAGCTGGGAAACGATTTTCCAATATTTGCCGGCGGTGTTCATGTTACTTCAATGTATAAGGAGGCTTTGAACAATAATATAGACGTCGTTGTCTTAGGTGAGGGGGAATTAACATCAGCTGAATTTATAAACATGATTGAAAAACATGGATTGGATAAGGAGAAATTAAGAAATGTTAAGGGTTTAGCGTTCAAGGATGATTCAAGAATTATCACTACTGAACCAAGACCGTTAGTTCAGAACTTAGACTCTCTCCCACGGCCTGCTAGACACTTACTTCCCATGGATAAGTATACATTGCTTGGTAAACCCGTAAAAGTAGCCCATGTCATGGCAAGTAGAGGTTGTCCTTATGGTTGCATCTATTGTATCACTAGCTATTTCTGGGGCAGGAGAATTAGATTCAGAAGCGCGAAATCGGTTGCTGAAGAAATAGAGTGTTTAGTCAACAAATACAGGGTAAAACATGTAGTCTTCTCTGACGACGAATTAACAATTAATAGGAGATTTGTTTATGACTTAATAAAAGAACTCAAGGAGAGAGGCATAGAGATCTATTTCTCATGCGGCTCCAGAGTAGATCATGTTAATAAAGAATACTTAAAGTTCCTCTATGATAATGGATGTGAAGCACTGTATTTCGGTGTTGAATCAGCTAGCCAAGAAACTATTAACAAGATCGGGAAGGGGATAAGGCTTGAACAAGCGGTAAAGGTATTCAGATGGGTTAGAGAGATCGGCGGTTTTGCAATGGGGTCTTTCATACTAGGCTTCCCGTGGGAAACAATAGATGATATGAAGAAAACCATTGATTTCGCCATTAAGCTTAAACCAAGTTATGCACAATTTACTGTATTAACGCCTTATCCAGGAACTCCTCTATTCGATTATGCTCTAAAGCATAACCTGATAGAGGATTGGAATTGGGAGCATTATACAACAGTAAGACCTGTAATGAGAGGGCTTCATTTTACTAAGGAACAGTTGGGAAAGATGCTGAGGTATGCATATAGGAAGTTCTATATTAGATTAGGATTTATAGTAGAAGAAATAAAAGCTGGGAGATTTAAGCATATATCTAAAGTTGTTTTAAAGGAATTATTTGGTTGGATCAAAGAAAAGATTTTGGGGTGAGATAGAATGGTTCAAACTTATCAGAACAACACTGGACAAGGAGCAAGTAGAAGCGGGATCGGCGCATTTCTTGCAAGTATAAGGATATTATTTGATAATCCTGTCTCCCGACTACTATTAAGATCTGCTACAGCTAATGTCGAGTGTGTCCTAAACGATAGAATTACTGAGAAATCAATAGTATACTATGCTTTATCGATGCTTGCAGGTGAAAGAGTTAACTGCCCCATTACAGCAAGATTTGTTGCATCACTTGTAAATTCTATTATCAGAGTCGGGGTCAGAGTGCTTGGTGGGAGAGAGGAAGATCTTGTTGAGGCTCTAAGGGATCCTGCTTTAAGAAGAGGTATCGAACTAGTGATGAAGGGTTTAGGTTTTTATGGAGTCACGGTTCCACAGAAACTACCCGCCCCGTTCATGATAGTGTGGAATTTCACAAACATGTGCAACCTAAGATGTAAGCATTGTTATCAGAGAGCTGATAGACCTTTACCAGATGAATTATCTCTTAAAGAGAAACTAATGGTTGTTGAGCAATTGGATAAAGCAGGTGTTGCAGCGATAGCTCTGAGTGGCGGGGAGCCTACTATTCACCCAGATTTTTATAGAATAGTCTCAGAGATCTCTTCAAGGGGGATGTATGCAGCTGTAGCAACAAATGGTTGGGTTTTTGCAGACATGAAGAACTTAACTAAGGCTAAAAAAGCTGGTCTCAGATATATTGAAGTATCAATTGATAGTGCTGATCCGGAGAAACACGACTGGTTTAGAGGGGTTCCTGGCTCATGGGAAAGAGCTGTTAAGGCTTTGAGAAATGCTGTAAAGCTAGGTATTAGTAGTACATTGGCTGTGACCTTGACTAAGATTAATATTGATGAAGTAGAAGATATTATTAATCTTGCAGAGGAAATTGGTGTTCAGAGGGTTGTCTTCTTCAACTTTGTCCCTGTTGGTAGGGGTAAAGATAATCTCTGGCTCGATCTAGACCCGCTTGAAAGAGAAGAGGTATTGAGGAAGTTATTTAGAGAGATGAAGCGGAGAAAAAGCCTGCAGATCATAAGTACTGCTCCACAATATGGTAGAGTCTCTATGCAAATGAGTAGTGGTAGAGAGGTTGCTCCAACACATTTCTATGTCGGCGGTGATCCCATAGTTAAAGCAGTTGCAGAGTTTGTAGGAGGATGTGGAGCTGGGAGGATCTATGCGGCTATTCAGCCTAATGGAGACGTTATACCATGTGTATTCATGCCTATAACTGTAGGAAATATTAGGGAAAAACCATTCTGGGACATATGGTTGAATACACCACTTTTTAATATTCTTAGAGACCGTGATAATTTGAAGGGTTTCTGTAAAAAATGTCCATATAGAAATGTATGCGGTGGCTGTAGAGCAAGAGCTTACGCATACTATAATGATCCCACGGCACCAGATCCGGGCTGTATATACGATCTGAAATACTGGAAGGAATTACAGAAGCAACAAAATGTAAATATAACTTTTAAATAACATTGATCTATACATTATATGTTTTCTACTCTTTCTAAAAAGTATAATAGTCCACTTAACGTCTAGGAAACCCATACTCTTTCAGCACGTCTCTGAAAGATCTATCTAATGAGACCATAGACATCTATTAGCCCAATTCTTAGGAGTAATAACCTGCCTCTAATAGCTTCTTTACCTCATATACTTTGTTCACTCTCAGAAACTAACGATATGCGGCAATTAACTGCTTTATGAAATAATATATTTTTGAAAATAGTTCTGGCACGATAAGTAGTTTTAAGCTAGAGCTTTCAGTTCTACTACATTGTTTAAAGCAAGCATATCTATCCTTCCTTTTAATTCTGTTATTTTAGCAAACTTCCTAAAGGAGATCAAGCCTAAAGTAGTTGTCCTTCATAATCGAATATGGGTTATGATCTTTATTGAATACATCTAGGTCATTAACTACTGGGACAAAATAAATAGGTCTCAGTCTTCGGAGCCAAGGGATCCCTGGTACGAATCCCAGTGGACCCGCCATATAGATGCCCTATATTTCGAGCAAGCAATACCTACTGTACTGGGGGTTGAGTTATGTGGAGTACTATCTGAGAAGAAGTCTCTACGGGTTCTTAAAAGATAAGGAGTTACTGAAGAAGTCTGGACTACTGGATAATGAGGGCAGACTAAATAGAGCGTTAGCACTCAAACTTCTAGACGCTTTGATACAGGATGAGGCGGTAAAGGAAAAAGTATTGAACTTCCTTGTTGAAGTATTATAAGAAGGAGCTATAGTGGAAGCGTAGTAAGATATACATGCAACAAGGGATTATCCATAAACATACTCAGCTTAAGAGGAGCTGATGCTGAAGACTCTTCCTAAATCTTATAGATGATCAGGGTATATGATATACTGAAGCATGCATATTTTATAATAGGTTACTGGCTTTTTGATCTTAAAGCTTTGACATGTTATTGTCATTTGTTGCTAATGATCCTCCATAAACTGCGATAATATTCGATATAGTGAGGTTTCCCATGATCTTTATATTGAGAGTGGTTACACCTATTAGCCAGCTACCAGCACTACTTAATATATTATCTTACCTACTTCCATTTACATGCACTACCGATCTAATAGGGTATTCTTATCTCAAAGAATAAGCACCTATATTGTCCTTAATAGCATTTACAGCAGTAATAAAGCAGAGCATGATCTTTCTAACAATAACTTCGATACTGATAAAGAATAGGACATCCTAAAATACGCTATTGTACAAATATTTATTTTTGCAGACTAGTATTCAATTGGAAGACTATGTGAGAATATATAAAATATATAATATAATTAATACATGTTATAGGTTGTCATTGTAGATGGATGCATAGGATACTAACTGTCTTATACATTTATACCAGTTTCTCATAAGTAAGTACTTCTTCGATTTCGATTTATAATGTTATAACTAGTTGTAATATTTTAAACTTTATCTGTATATTTATTGATTATGTTCTAACACATGTTTCTATATTATATTTGATAATAACTATTTATATAAAAGAATTATACCATAATGTTTAGGTAGCATGAATTGGATAAAATAATTTAAATGATTGTATATGAAGTAATTTCAGGCTTTAGGATAAAATGCGTTGCAGATCAGACGGAAGAAATATATAATTGACTAGCATTACCAATGTAATACTTAATATTTCTTAGAGGTGAGGTGATACATTAGTGGAGTGTATTAAAGCTGTAATAGTGTCTGGTTCTCCGAGGCCTAGGAGTAATAGTTTGTTACTTGCGGAGAAAGCTTCTTCATTACTAGAAGAAAGAGGTGTTGAAATATGTGTTATTGAGCTAAGAAAATACAGGTTTTACGAATGTTTTGGTTGTCGGAAATGCGTGGAGATCAAGAAGTGTTGCATACAGGATGATATGAGCAAGAAGATAGTTCCTATGCTCCTCAGAAGCCATATTATAATAGTGTCTAGTCCAGTATACTTTGACAACGTATCAAGTCTTGTTAAGAAATTTATTGATAGAACATGGTGCATTAGAGGATTCCTACGCAACAAAATACTAGGAGCAATAGTCGTTGGAAGGGGTTATGGTCTAGACACAGCTATTTCAGCAATATATAACTGGGGACTTAAACACGAAATGATAATATGTCACAGAGGAGTAAGAGCTCATGCATACAACTACGGGGAAGTCCTAGCCGATCAGAGGGCATTAGAAGACCTAGAAAAAATGTGTATGAGACTAGTTGAAGTCTCTAACTTAATCTACAAACATAGATGATTATATTTACACTTGAAGTTCATACATTTAGGTCTTCTCTATCTGAACATGGAAAACACGGTGATGTTGACAAAACAACTACTGATTCCAAGCAATCTAAATAAGATCTTAAAGGAGGGCTAAAGGAGATCATATACTACTCAGTAATGGGTGTAGCATATCTTCTTCATAGCCTCAAAGCTATTAGGTATTTTCAATGATTTTCTAAACATTATCCTTTCTCATAGGCTTACCTATGTATAGTATTCTATGCCTGACTCTCTCTCGATTCTAACTATCCTATACGCTTGCCCCCCTAGCATCTGATAACTTTAGCCCTTCCTCCTGCCTGTCATCACTTGTTAGGAATCTCTAATTTTATTAGAGATTCCTAACTTATAAAGCTAATATTAACAATAGCACAAAACACTCTAATGCCTCAAGCCACAGCAAAGTATATGATCAAGCACTTCTGAGCATTGTAAATATGTCGTTACTTAAGGTATGCTGTAAACATTTTGTATTTGCAAAATAAAGTCTAAGAAAAATAGCGGGTAAAATAGGTCAATTTTCATCTATATAAAAAACATACGAAATATAAATAGACGAATCCCTGTATTGAGTATAAATAATATTCATTAAGAACAGGTGACATCGAAGTTAGCATCAAGTAATTGTTTTTGCTAATACATAAGTAGTCTTATGAAAAGACTATTTGCTTCATACGGTATCATTCTATTGCAAACATCTTTTTCTCCATGGCTAGACGATAAACATTGCTAACCAAAAACTAAACATATATGTTCTTATACGTCTAAGCTCTTAAGGGTTCCCTTCACTAAGAAGCTTTAAAGTTTCCTCTTTAATAAGTTCAATAGCATGCGTCTCTAGCTTGAGGAGGCCGTATATGTCTTTCCCTTCCCTAACCTCATGTGGAACTTTAAGCTCCTCCTTTACGTGCATAGGCCTAGTGGTCAAGAGATAGAGTCTGTGTGACAAGAGTAATGCCTCACGGACATCATGGGTAACGTAGATTACTGTCAGTTTCTTCTTCTTTAAAATCTCAGATAACTTATCAATAAGTAGCAGGCGCAGAGGAAGATCAAGGTTAGAGAAAGGCTCATCCATGAGAACTAGATCAGGCTCTATAGCTAGAGCACGTGCGATACATAATCGCCTTCTCATCCCCTCGCTAAGCTGGGTTGGATAATAGTTTTCAAAGCCGGTGAGCCCTACTAGATTAAGATACTGTCTAGCAATACTGCAGCGCTTTCTTGGATCTCGTATTCTATCCTTCAACACAAAACAGATGTTGTCTAGAGCGGTACGCCAAGGAAGAAGCCGTGGCTCTTGAAAAATGAAAGCAGCTCTCTTAAAGCCTCTCCATACATATCCTTCATCACAGTGCTCTAAACCAGCTATAATACGTAGAGTAGTGGTCTTACCACAGCCTGAGGGGCCAGTAAGGGAGATAACCTCCCCCTCATATACTACTAAGTCAAGTTCTTCAATAACCTTTAACTTGCCAAACGCTTTCCCAACCTTAACAAGCTTTACAATAGCTTTTCCCATCTTCATACTACCTCTTCTGCCATCTCAACGCCCATTCTTTTAATGGATTTATTATCAAATACTCTGTCCCTAATCCGAGGAAAACTATGGTAAGTGTGTATGCAAAGACAACATCTGTCTCAACGTTATACCTTGCCCAGTTTAATTCATATCCTACTCCAGACATGCTTCCAAAGAATTCTGCCATAACCACCACACGCCAAGCAAGCCCTAATCCCACAGAAATACTTGAAAATACATAGCTGGCTATAGCGGGGATATAAAGATCTCGTAGTTGAGTCAATTTTCCAACATTGAAAGATTGAGCCATTTCAAGTAAAGAGCGATCAATGCTCTGAACACCTCGAGCAACATTAACGGTAACTATTGGAATCTCAACGGACATAATGGTAAATATTGGTGGAGCATCTCCTAGCCCAAACCATATAATGGTGATTACAACCCAAACAATAGGGGGTATGTTTTCTACTATGGTAATGACTGGCATTATAAGGTCATAAACGCTTCTATTAAGTCCTGCTAACACTCCAAGACTTATACCAATAACGAAGCTGAGGACAGAAGCTACTAGAACCCTAAAAACTGTGTGGTAGAGGTGTAGCCAGAAAGCTTCTTTAGAAACTAGACATCCTAAAGCATGAACAACCTTCTCAATAGGAGGTATAATTATTGGAGGAAAAAATAGTGTCAAGAACTCCCATAAAACAAGTAGTGTAGATACTCCTAGGAGCTTGTAGAGGAGCTTGTAGCTACCCTTCGGCAGCTTCATAGTAAATCTCCTTATCTGGCACTGGATAATTCATAATTTTAAGGAACTCTATCAACATAGGCTTAACACTTTCTGCTTCTCTGAACTCCAAATATAGCCGACCAGTCTTAAGTGATTCACTAATCGCCCCTGCTGATAGTTTCAAACCAAAGTACTTCTCGAGGTATTTTTCTGCTATATCTCCTGTTTCATCAGGATGTTTGTTGACATACTCTATTGCTTTTTTAAAGACTGAGATAAATAGCTTTACAGCCTTTTCTTTTCCTTTCACGTTAGAGGCGACAACCCATAGAGAGCCTCCCGGGTATTTTTCCCCTGTCCAATTAGTATGAGTTCGGGTAAACTCTTTTTGGAGATCGAGTATGATCTTAAGTTTTCCTCCAGACTCAAGGATAAGTGAAGTAGCTTGAGGTTCTGGAGTGACAGCTGCGTCAGCACTGCCTGCTAGGAGGAGTTGTTTGATCTGTGGAAAAGGAAGATACATTATCTTGAAGTCTTTGGTACAATTATAGCCAACCCCCTTTGCACAAGTCCTAAAGGCTATGTCGGGGCATCCTCCTCGACACGATATCAGAACACTTTTTCCTTTAAGCCCCTCCCATCCGCTGATATTCTCTCTTCCAACTACATAAAGGTACTTCCAGACAAAGATTCCTACTATCTTGAGATCCCTAAATCCTTTTGTATATAGCCGTACTCCTCCATCAAAAGAATATAGTGCTATATCAACATCACCCCGTTGTAGAAGAGCTAACATGTCTGAAGGCCCTTTCGAGGGAATGAACTCTAGTTTGATCCCGTTTTCCTCCAGCTCTTTTTCATAAATCTCAAAGAGGACGGAAGCAGGGATCATATCTGCACATGGAGGTGCAGTGATCCGCAAAGTTGTTGTAGAGGAATTAGTCTCTTTTATAGGACTGCCAGGATTGCTGTAAAACCAGTAAGTGAAGGACACTAACAAGACTAATACTAAGATTATTGAACCCCAAACAACTATTCTTCTCGGCTTCTCCATAACACTATCACCTCCTGTTAGGTATTCCTAAAAATACTAGGGATTCCTAACTTTTATAAACTTAATTATGGGATATTGCACAAAATACTTAGCCGTCTTAGAGTTAGACATAAAGGCTGTAGGTATGCGAATGTATCCTTTTAGAGTACTGTAGTGGTTGTTATTGATATAAGCACTGGTTAAAACGTAGTAGTGGGTTATAGATCATGCTATTGTTTGCTACTTATATACGTTCTTAGTGTTGAATATGTTTATGTGTTTGTAGTCTATACAAAACTTTCTAATAGAAGTCTTTTCTGGCAAAACTATTGTAAATACTTACCATGAACACTCTATGTAGCTAGAGATTGTATAAAATCATTTCTAGAGATCCTGTATAAACACAACATGTAATCTAATACCAGCAGGCAATAATCGATGACAAGGCTTAAGTCTGCTGCCCTATAGATTCTCTCTTAAACGATGTTTATTCCATACACTCTTTAGGGAGGTTACCACGCTCATAGTAATGCTTTAGCCTCTCTAAGAAGACCATTTTACCTTTTAACTTGAAGTGTTTGTCAACAAACTCTAGAAACTTTATAATTCTATTTAACGTTATTTCGTGTAAGCCATGCTCCATGTAGCAGGCATCTTTATCAGCAATTTCTTCAGGCACCATTAATACATCCCTTAGGAATCTCCGTAGGGCTTCGTGTTTCTTAAGGACTTCCTTAGCTATTCTCTCCCCCTTCTCTGTTAGCCTTATGTACTCCCCCTTCTCATAGAGTATAAAGCCATGTTGAGAGAGCTTTCTCAGCTGCTCTATGACAGATGGAGGCTTGACCTTAAGCATTCTAGCTAGGTCTCGAATTCTTACTACTTTCCCTCTCCTCTGTAACCTGTATATCGCCTCTAAATAATCCTCAAAGCGTTTCCCATAGGGTGTTCTTCTACTCAACTCGTTTACCCTCCGAGTAGACGTAATACGTGATCATTTCAGTAAGGTTTTTGTATTTAATGTAGCAATCTTTGTTTCTCCCAGCATTCTTCTTATCAAGAACGCTATTCATGACGTTCAGCAGACCCCAGTTATTATCCTCATTACTGTTACCCCGTATCCATAGACTAGAAAGGACTATACTCTCTACCCTTTCATCAAACTTGTCAGAAGATAGTTTAAGGTCTTCGGGAACCTCGATGGCTACATGTTTAATAATAGTCTTAGCCACTCTTGTCCCCTCAATAGATACTGTACTCATGTAAGGCTATTAATCCTTAGCCACTCTTACAAACAAGTTGTGTTATAACACTTAACCCATACCTTGCCGTCCCATCTCCTCATTAGCTAGTAGGACAAAAGCTTATAGGAGCTAACCTCTAGAGCTAGAGGTTCTAGGTTCAAATTCCTGCGGTCTGTTTGTAGTTTTAATACCTTGGTAATACTGTTGTATATAGTGGTTCATCCTAAGATCGCTTTTCTAGCAGCCTATAATCTAGTTTTATTGGTGTTAGTGAGTGTTTTCTTAGATTATACGTTATCTCTTCTATTGGTATATGGGGTGCTATTACTAGTGGTATGTCTTCCTTATTTGCTATCCTTATAGCTAATATATCGACTTTCTTAATACCATGTAGTACTACTAATGATGGCTTTACTGGCGCTACTTTTATAGCTACAAGCGGCGACCTACCTCTCGTTATCTTTGTAAACACTATTAGTCTCTCACTAGTAGCTCCCATTAGCTTAACGAATTCACTACTAGCTAGAGACTCTATAGTCTTAATGCTATCAACTATGGTATAGCCTTTTATAGGTCTATGCTCAGTTGTTGACGATAATAGTATTCCTTGTGTAAGCTGTACAGCTTCATCAATTGTTAATGGTTTAAGAAACTCAGCCATATCAATAACACCTTCTACATAGAATCCAAGAAGACGGGCAACACGTTGTGTAATAAGCCATCCATGTTCCTGATCATGCTCTAGTAGTGCTCTAACAAATTGTTTAATAAACCTCCTACCAGGCTCACGTTTACCACGTTCATAGTCACTAACAACACTATATGATACACTCATAAGCCTAGCAATATCTGTCTGACTCAAGCCATAAACCTCTCTCCACTTCCTAAGTTCAGAACCAGGGTTGTCACTCCATATAATGTCTCCAGAAATCCTCTTAGCAACATACTCAATAACATACATGGGGACACTATGATCCATACCAGTTCCTCCAATAAATAAACTACCTAGACCTACACAATAATAAGTATTAGTATCAAGAAATAGTCTAGGCAGAATAGGAAATATTATTCCTAAAAAGTCTCTAAACAAATAGTTTATGAACTAGTTTAAAACAACAACACCATACTACATAACCACAAGACAGTCTATTGAAGAATGTCCCAGTTTCAAGTTAATTCATTAATACCTATAGCAGTGAATTATTAAAAAGTATTAGAAATAGAGGGGAGAGACCCGAACTAGAAGATTAAGTCCCGCGGGGGGGACTCGAACCCCCGGCCACCCGGTTTCTAAGAGTCCATGCCGACCCGTTGTCATCCCCTTGACCCCTCTCAGAGGGGTGTCTAGCGGGCGGGAGACTCACCCTCACTACAGCCGGGCGCTCTACCGCTGAGCTACCGCGGGCTAGCCTCTATTATGTGTTCTTGTATTTGTGGTTTTATAGTTTTTGTCTATGTCTCCATGTCTGTTTATTAGCTTTACTTTATGTAGAGTTGATTCTGGGTGTGGCTGTTATGGGTTCTCTGGTTGATAGTGTTGATCGTGTTTTAGCTAGTGATATAGAGTTTATTGATAGTGTGCTTAGTGTTAAGGATAGTGTTCGTGAAGAAGTTATACGTGTTAGTCGTGAGATTATACGTTTTAGTGGTGAAGCTATAAGACTTATCCATCTGGGTAAGTATAGTGAAGCACTTGATAGAGTTAGAGCTGCTGGTTTGAAAGCAAGTGAGCTTGTCAGAAAGCTCAGCGATCAACCAGACCTACTCTATAGCGGCCTTGTATATAACTGTCTCTGTGAGTATGTTGAAGCACTAGTAATCTATAGTCTTGTTGTAGAGAAGAAAATGCCTAGTTATAGAGAACTCAATATACCCTACATACCCTATCTCCAGGGATTAGGAGATGTAGTTGGTGAATTACGTAGATACGTTATAGACCTACTTAGAAATGAAAGGTATAGTGAAGCAAGAACCTATCTAGATGTTATGGAGACTATATACCAGTGGCTTAGAAAACTCAACTACCCTGATGCTCTAACACCTGGTTTAAGACACAAAGTTGATGTTGCACGCCGTTTAATAGAGGATACAAAGATCCTATACTTAAACACTATAAACTCTTATGAGTTAAGGAGAAGACTTGAAGAGACAAGAGAGTTTTTAGAGAGAATAGGTAGAGGCTAGTGTTTCATGGAGGTTAGAGAAGCTGTAGTCTTAGCAGCTGGTTATGGTGAGAGGTTTTATAGAGAAACTGGTGAGTATAAGCTATTCACTTACATACATAGCAGTAGGCTTGTAGAATAACGTTTTGTAGAGTTTATTATACAATTTAAAATAGGCGGTAATACAGATTTTCTAGCATTAACAGTTTCTGAAAAGGATAGGTGAAAGAGTCTACTAAAAGTGGTATTGTAGAAGACATACTAGGCTATAGTACTCTACACTATATAAAGCCTATATGCTATTTAGAGCCTCTTGGATAAGAAGTGTGTTGCAATGCACCTTACATATACAGCATTTAATGGATTAAGAGATGAGCTGTTTATAAGTGCATGTATAAATGATAGTCCAGAGCTAGCAGGACTACTTGTAGATCAGATAAGGATAGGGAAAATAGCTATTGATCATGGATTAAAGGAACGATATATGAAGTAAACTCTTTCTTCATGAAGAACTCCGGGTCTAGAGAAGCCGATCTATATCAAAAATATATGCATACTATAGATTGATCGAGTTCTTAAGAACGCTAGAAGTACTTAAAATATAGAAGTCTTTAACTAAAGTATATCCATAGCATAGTCTGTGTTGTCGTATCATCCGTTTTTAGAATAGGTAAGCTTAAAGAAATGGGCCCGGGGGGATTTGAACCCCCGACCACCCGGTTTCTCAGATATGGTTTCTAGAGTTCTTATGAGCCGGGCGCTCTACCGGGCTGAGCTACGGGCCCATTACCTAGTATTTATTAGATAGTGTTAGAGGGGTATATAACTTATTTGAGGTATCTATTGATGGCCTCTATAGACTCTAGTATTATACCTATATAGTTGTCTATTTCTAGCTTGTACCAAGCCTCCATGATCTAAGGTATTCTTCTTGTTCTTTAGTAAGCTTGTCTATTCTAATACCCATAGTCTCTAGCTTCATCCTAGCGATCATGGAGTCTATCTCATAAGGGGGGTTCATAACTTTAGGTGGTAGTTTTCCACGGTTATCGTAGAGATACTTTACTGCTAGGAACTGATTTGAGAAACTCATATCCATGACTTCGCTTGGATGCCCTTCAGCTGCTGCTAAGTTTACAAGCCTCCCTTCTGCAAGCAAGTATAGCCTATTCCCATTCTCTAGAGTATACTCTTCAACATACTCTCTAATCCTCCTCTTCTCTACAGCAAGTTCCTCTAGATCAGGTATCCATATCTCTACATTAAAATGGCCAGCATTAGCTAGTATTGCTCCATCCTTCATAAGGAGGAAGTGTTCACGCCTTATAACCTTCTTATTACCAGTTGCTGTAATGAATATATCGCCTGCCTTAGCAGCCTCCTTCATAGGCATAACCTCAAAACCGTCAAACACTGCTTCAAGAGCTTTAATAGGATCGACTTCTACAACAATAACTCTACGGGCACCAAGACCGCGGGCACGCATTGCTATACCGCGTCCAACCCATCCATAACCAGCTACTACAACAACCTTTCCAGCAACAAGTATGTTTGTAGCACGCATTATTCCATCGAAAGTGCTTTGGCCAGTACCGTAGCGGTTGTCAAACAAGTATTTTGTATAAGCGTTGTTTACAGCTATAACTGGGTATTTAAGCAACCCCTCACGTTCTAGAGCCTTAAGCCTTATTACACCAGTAGTTGTCTCTTCTGTACCACCAACTACTCTAGATGCTTTATCAAGATACTCTCTATGTAGAAGAGCGTGGAAGTCTCCTCCATCGTCAAGAACTATGTCTGGCTCTGCTTCAACAAGTCTTCTAATACACCAATAGTACTCTTCACTACTCTCCCCCCTCCATGCAAATACGTTGACACCATACTCTACAAGAGCAGCTGCTACATCATCCTGTGTAGACAATGGGTTACTAGCAGCTAGCCATACTTCAGCACCAGCTTCTTTTAGAGCTAGAGCCAGTACAGCAGTCTCTTTAGTAACATGGAGAACACCAGCAACTCTCAACCCATTTAACGGCTTCTTCTCACTATACTTTCTACAAAGCATTGCTAGAACAGGCATGTGTTTTTCAGCCCAGTATATCTTTAATCTACCACTACTTGCTAAACCTATATCCTTTATCTTATACTCAACCATGGAGCATCAACCTCTAGTAGATACTCTATGTGATTAACTAGATATTATAGTATTATAAATGGACTTACTAGTGTTAAGACATGTAGTGTGTGGGTTAGGTGGTGTCTAGTAGTGAATAAATTATCTAGAGAGCCTATGAAGAAGGATATAGTGTTTACACTATTAACTAGAAGGCTGTGGTTAATGCCAATACTCTACCATATACATAGTTATGGAGAGATTGGCTATGATGAGTTGAAACAGTTACTATGTTTAAGGACACAAGTGCTTAAGAGAGCTCTCTGGTGGTTGGTAAAGTATGGAGTAGTGGAGAGACGTGGTAATAGATTTAGAGTAGTTCAAGACTATAGAGTAGTTCTTAGTGAACTGTTCTTGAATAAATGTATTTATAGAAACTACTACATATTCCGTTATGGAGAAACGTACTTTGTATCAATAATCCGTAGGACAAGGATAACAGCCTATACAGTACCAGCTAAACTGTTAGCTGATATAGATAGAATGAAGGCTGATGTAGATACAGAGTTTAAACCAACTGATCTATTGAGTTTAAAAGGTATACCATTAAAACTAGCTTATAGAGTAGTAAAGATACATAGGATATTGAGAGAATGTACTAGTAAATAGAAACACTATGTATACCAATAATATAGTGCTCAAGTATTGTCTTATATAAAAATGACTAAAGACATGGAGTTCTAGAAACTACTTTTAATCCGGTCTCCAGTTCCTCTTCAACACTAGGAGCTCTAGTTTTTAGCAATCTCTAGAAGTTCTGGAGGCACACACCTTTCTCCAAGATAACTTCTTATAGGCAGGCTTAACATATGACAACTACTGTTCTCTAGTATTATAGAATACACGTGCATTACCTAGCTCATGCCGTTATTCTGGATAAGGCTTTTAGAAAGCAACAGGTATTATAGCATCCATATGGAATCCATAGCAGCTTTCAAATGTAGGCCACCGCTCTCTAACACCAGGTATGTCTAAGGTGTATTCCATCTTAGCTAGGTATAGTAGTATAGCAGCACTAATACCTTGTTTAAAAACTATAGTATACAGACTAACAGCTACAGCATCATTCTATAGTCTAGCGTTAACTACACCAGTAAGTTCTCTCTGTCTCAAGAACACCGATCCATACCTATTCATCCTTAATCCTCTTCCTAGTATAAACTAGTATTTCAGCATAAGTATGTACAACAAGGTTGAAGAAATCTACATCAATCTCTAGATCAACTAGCTTCTTTAAACACTTAGTATAAACGGTATCTTATCGTCTCTAGTCATCTGTACAATCGTTCTAACACCATTCCTTAAGGTAACAGCCTTAGGCTCATAAGGTTTATTAAATAATGGAGATCCAAGTATAGCTTCAATTCACCCAGCTTTTAGAGAAAGCTTACCTCTTTAAGAGCTGTACGAACAGGAGGTATGTATAGGTTCTCCATAACCTATCCGCTAACAGTGAACAAGAATACCGTATATAAGTAAAAAACCTTAACTCTATAGAAAAATACCCCACTATTAACAAACTCGTAAACCCTATACATAAGAATGATGTAGTGGGCCCGCGGGGATTTGAACCCCGGACCTCCGCCTAACCTAGCCCTTTTTCCTCCTAGTTGCTCGTAAGGGCGGCGTCCTAACCAGGCTAGACGACGGGCCCTTCCCTGCATCCATTCTCTTATTGTTTTTAGTAGTAGGATTATATCTTTTGCCGTTAGTGTTTCTAATAGTTTATTGAATAACTGGTCTGTGATGCTGTGTTTATGGTTCTTGATCACGTTACCGTGTGGCTTGCTGAGGCCTAGGTCTCTATAACTGATACCCTTTATCTTCGTAGCATACATAAACATTAGTCAGCGGAAGCCCTAGCCTACAGTATCACCATAACTGATTGTTATACCCTAAAATGCCTCAGTGATAGTGTTTGTTATATGATCTACGGATAAACCACAACCCGCATAACACCCATCCATATCCAGCCACCCTCCACTAGAATCCATAGGCGGAGAAGGTGCTAGGTAGTTTATCTGCAAGACTCCATCTAACACCAATACCACAAATTTGTGGTTCAGAAAAATGGTTCTAAAACGGTAGTTTTTTTCATTCACCACGTCTATCTAGGAGTGTTTTTGAGCTTAAGAAGCTACTGCATGCTATTCTTAGAGAGGTTTATAGTGAGAAGCTCTACAGTAGCTTAGTTGATGCTCTTGTAGGGGATAAGCGTGTACTAGAGAGGCTGTTTCGGATTTAACGATATATTTAAATATTCTTAAACTTTTCTAAACTCTTGATGAGTGGTGGCTTGATGACCCTGTTGTGTGGTGAGACGTTAGGTCTCAGATGGGAGGGCTATGGCGTTGTCCTTGACTGAGCTCCATGAGGTGTAGGTGAAGCTAATGAACCCGCACCAAGAGCTAACTTCCCACACGGAATCAAAAGTAATGAAAACTATCTAGAAATACCGTGAGGGGAGAAACGCTTAAGAGTAAACGGGTATGGTATAGTGGTAGGAGCTATGTACGGCTTGATAAAGAGGATGCTGCTCTAGCATATATAGTGCTCCTTAAGATACATATGAAGCTCTATGGTTTATTACAGCCTCCTAGAAAGCTCATAGCAGTATTTACAACATAAACAAGCTATACTCTAGAAGACCTGAGGGGAGAACTAGAGAAACTAGCTAGTATCTTCTACGACTGGTTCTTGCTTTTGTGCTAGCATACTTACTGGGTCTGCGGGTACATGACCCGCTGGCTCGATCCGTGTTGGGAGCGATGGGCTAGTATGCTTATAAGTGTCTATAGCCTAGGTTTTAGTGGGGTTTCTAGGTTGGCTAGGTCTAGGGTTTTGTCTAAGGAGCTTGAGGAGGGTATTAATGCTCTTGTTAGATATGGTATAAGGTTTAGTGTTAAGAGAGGGCATATATTTATCCGTTGGGAGGATCATGACAAGTATATCAAGTTGTGTGAAGAGAGGCTGTTGCCAAAAACTGTATGTTAACCATGTAGTAGCTTCCTAAGCTTTCTATACACACCCCCCATATCCAATAACCCATATGTGTACAACCTTGTTTCTTCTATCAATACTATATATGATCCTAATGTGTCTACCGATCTTGTATCTCCAGAACCCTCTAAACTCACCATATAGACGCTCACAAGCTCTATAAGGGTTCGTGGTAAGGATGTCTTACTGACAAGACATAGCTTAAGAAGGATCGTGGAGAGAGGATTGAGTATAGACGCTATTATAGATGTGATCCGTAGTCCATGGAAACGGTTGAGAGAGAAACGTGGAGCAGCATTGCCTGGTTTTAGGAGGTACGTCTATGTATCAGTTAGGAAGAGACTGGTGGTTGTTACTGAGGAGGATGATAATATAGTGATTGCTACGTCATGGAGTACAAGTAGGGATATTAGGAGACTAGTAGAGAGTAGAGTTAGGAGGGGTGTATGGGTTGAAGAGTAGGAAGAAGTGGGAATGGCTAGGCAATGAGATTAGATGGGGCCGTAGAGGGAGACTAGCATATATAGTTAATATAGGTGATGTAGAGCTTGTGTTAGATGATGATGGAGAAGTAGTTGAAGTAGCTATTAGGAATCCAGAGAAATACATTGACAAGGAAATCCTGGATAAAATAGCCGTGAAATACCCGCATCCAACCCAAGCAGTAAAGAAGACTATTAGAGCACTAGGAGAAGTAGGTTAGGAAAGAGATGTAGCTATATAGCTACTATTATAAACAAGTACTTATAATAGCTAGAGGTGAGTGGGTTGCCAAGTAGGAAGAAGTGGGTGTTGTGGGGAGATGAGCTATACTATAGTGGGGGTGGAAGAGGTGATGACTACTACATCATAAATGCTGGAGATATAGAGATACATCTAGATAAGAACGGGGATATAAACATGGTTATTATAAGAAATGCTAGTAAATACCTAGAGCCAGAAGAGATAAAGGAAATAGCCTACGAGCAAAAATATACCGTTTCCCGTCCTAGGTCATCGTAGGTCTCTGTAGGACGGTTCATCACGGTTTCTCTCTACCAGAGGCACATAAGCCTCCAGCGGAGGTAATCAGGTAATTACTATCTTAGTAAAGCTTATAAGTGTTAAAGAAGGTATGAGGATTTGTGGTTCAGTTTCGCCTTCTATTCTTATGGAGATTGGTATGAGCTATTATGATTATGAGGAGGAGTATGTAGCTGGTTTCCATGAGTTGCTACAAACCCCAATAAGAGCTGCTCGTATTGATAAGAAGATGCAGATTAAGGCTTACCCCGCATAGCGGGTATGTTCTATGGGTTTCTCAGTGGTTTGTGGTGGTTTTTCTATTATGTGTGCTATCTTCTTTATTTCTTCTAGGCTTAGGTGTTTGCTTGCATTATAGATTGCTATGTCTATTATCTCTCCGTTTTCATCAACTATGATCTCTATGTCCCCTGCATCTATGTGGACTCCAGCATTAGCTCCACGACCATAGTATCTTAGCTCATCCATATACTTGTAGTAAACCCATCTACTCAACCCATACACCTCTATCTATCCTCTCATATTACCTCCTAGAGACATAAACGTATCTCCTAAAACCAGGTAGTATAGCTGAATGAGTGTCTCTTAAACGCTTCCATGGATGCCTAAGAGTATAAACAATCTCCTCTTCACCAACACCCCTCCCCCTAACTCTATCAAAAGCATGTCCAGATATAAGCACATCCTTACCACGAGCTCTACCAATAAAATAGTATGCTCCAAAACCCATGATACCATTACCTCCCATACCCTCTACAATCACTAATTATGTAGAGTATAAAAAACAGCTATATTGTAGTTAAAACAACTGCTTTATCTCCCATGGAGCTAGCTCTATCTCGACTTCTACTTTACCATGTCTAGCTAGTTTCTCATAGTATCATTGTCTAGCTTAGCTAGTCTTAGCTAAACCTACAGGGATTTTTCCATTACGGAGATATCTCCCTGTAAGTTCTCCACTAGAAATTTTCCACAAACTAGCTAGATAAACTCTCTTATCCCTTAACCTCTGCACCACAGACTTGTAGTTCAGCTTCTGGTTTTGCCTAGATTCTACTGGGGTGACATATGGTTGGTTTGTGCCTGGCAGGTTTGCTAGCGTTTTTGAGGCTGGTATGGTTGTTATCTATGCTGGTTACAGCAAGACTGTGAATGCTGGTGTAGAAGCTGTTAAGGAGTATCTTGGGCTTGATATTGGTATTGTTTCTTTAGGTTATGGTATTTAGGTAGATCGTTATTGAAAGTAGAGTAAAGACTAGGGTGATTGAAAGAAACACTAGACTTTTATCCATAACATTATATGTTGTACAACTGATAGATAGGAAATTTTGCACTCACACAGTTATTAGTCAAAAGAATGTTTAGCTATTTTAGTTCTTTAGTCAGTGTTTCTTGTATCAATAATACTATTTTATCTATAGCTTGTGCATGTGAGTCTACTAGTATCTTTGTACTATCTGTTAACGGATCATATGTTATAGCTGTGTTTTGATCCATAATCCTTACCCTATACCCTCCAATATACTGTCTACAGTATGCTTCTCTACCTCCACATATCTTTATAGCTACTTCTTCTAGTGGTAGTGAAGTCTCTATAGTATAGTATCTTGGGTATACATGGCTACGTACAATACTTGACAAGCTCTTACCCGTTGAAGCTAGTACTTCAAGAACCTTAGCTAGTGTTAAAACAGCATCATATCCTAGACTAAATGGTGGATGCACATACTCACCTACACTATTAAAACCTAGTGTTGGCCTAAGCTTACTACATCTCTTCATAACAGCTACTTCCGATAGATCAGTTCTATCAACAACTACGCCATTGTAGCTAAAAGCCTCGTCTATAAAGAGGAATGTGTCTTCAGATACAACTATACTTGAACCCTTAGGGATCATGTGTAGTAGAGCTAGGGAGGTTTCTTCTGGTAGTAGAGGGCTTCCACTATCATCAACTATGATAAGTGATGAAGCATCATTGTTAAGTATAACACCTAAATCCATACCAGCTGATCTAACTATCTCTGACACTTTCTTAACTTCATTAATAAATGGGTATCTAAACCCTTTAACAGCTCTCTTACCACTACTCAACAGTATATAGTCTACATTAAGTGATGAAAACAGATCCGGTAATACTAGATCGCTTGGACCATAGCTAGTACTAACAACTATATTAAACCCCCTACTAGCCACTACATCACTATTTATAAAAGCTGTTAAAGCTGAGACATAGAGCTTATGTATATACTCAGCATAGGTAACCCATCCAGTTCTACCAGGTTCTGTTCTACGAATATACTTGTTCTTTATAATATCAGCCAGTTCATCACCAACTACTTCATAGCCTGGAGTAGTGAATATTCTAAACTGTACATGATCTTCTATAAGTGGGTAGTTTGATACATTAACGCCGCCACGAGCTCCAAAACGTTTAATACTATAAGAGATCTCTCCAGATAGTGATTCATGGAAATCCATTACATCAACACCCGCACTCATAAGGCCAGCTACAAAAGCTCTTTTAAGCATTCGTGATGATGGATTGTAGTCACGACCACTAACAACAATTGATTTCTCACCATACCAACTTCCAAGAATAGCTCCTAGTTCTGCAGCATCTTCTGGAGTTATCTCCTGATTAGGTTTACCAACTATGCGTCCTCTTACAAACTTATAGACCATACTATCCACCTACACTTTTGGTTTAATAATGATCCTTTCCAATACCTTATCTGACCCAATATTATTATATGAACCTATTATTGAAGAAACAGTTTTTACATTATCTCCTACTAGTACGTGATCCATTATAATTGAGTCATGTATACTTGTACTATTAGATATATGTGTTGAATCCCATATTATAGAGTATGAGACTCTAGTGTCTCGACCTATATGAACTCCTTTCCCTATGGATACATAAGGCCCTATAACAGCTCCTTCATCTATTATAGAGTCTGAGCCTATGTGTACGGGAGGCACTATTTCTCCATGTACTTCAGTATTTTCTTCAACATATAGTCTCCTCTCTAGCTGTTTCCCAGATGGTTTGAAGCCTTTTACAACTCCATCAAGTAGATCCCATGTTGCTTTTTTATAGTTCTCTATTCTACCAATATCTTCCCAGTAAGTGTTATGGGGCATTATCCATCCGTATATGTTATAGCCGTTCTCTAGTAGGTATGGGAATACGTGTTTACCCCAATCCATTAGAGCAGGGTTTTTCCTAAGTATTTCCAATAGATCACTTCTTATCATGTAGAACCCTGTGTTTACATAGTTTGAGTATATGCTTTCACCAAAGACGTGTACGTGGGCCATGCTTAAGGCATATATTTCTATAGATAGTGGTTTTTCAACAAACAATCTTATTCTACGGTTAGAGTCTATGAATACTAGTCCATAGTGTAGCGGGTTATCTACTTCTTTTAAAGCAATTGATGCTATACTATCTCTCTCTAAATGGTATTTATAGAAGCTATTGAAGTCTGCATTACATACTACATCACCCATAGAGATAAGAACGTGTTCTTCACTAACCATGTGTGACACTAGTCTAACAGCATCAGCTGTGTCCTTAGAGTCTACAAGAGCTACTTCTACATCTCCTGCATTACTAAAGTGTTCTTTAAGCATTTCTCCAAGATACCTTCCTATGACAATGAACTTGTTAAAACCATTTATTCTAAGCCAGTCAATTATATGGTCTATAATAGCCCTACCAGCTAGCGGTATCAATGGCTTTGGCTTAACTAGTGTTAATGGTCTAAGTCTAGAGCCCAAGCCACCGGCAAGTATTATAGCTGTATAGCCCATAGGTGCTCTACTCCACTCTAGTACCAGTCTCCTCTTCAATACTCTATAGTATCAACTATTTTTCTGTATAGTTCATTAAAGTCTTTTACATTAACCCACATGTGTATAAAGAATAGTCTATCACCTAGAAGGTTCTTTAGTTCTCTATAATGTGTCAGTCTATCATCAACATATACTATTCTATTACGTGTATAAATTCTATAGTCTTTCTCTATAACCTTAAGAGCTTTCTCTAAAACAAGGCTCTTAAATGGATTAAACTCTATAAACAAGTAGTCAAAATAACCTATAATACCCAGTTCTTCAAGAACACAGCGTACAATACTATACCTATTCCAACTAAGACAAGAAACAACAAAACCGCCATACACTTTCTTAAGAAAAGAAGTAACACCATCAAACAAACAAAGCCTCTCACCACAAGAATCAACTAGACAAAAGCCATCTCTACAAAAAGGAGGCTTAAGAACAGAAGCGTCAAAATGATCCCACAAAGTACCATCAAGATCGAGGAATAACAACAAATAATCCACCATAAAGTAGATCAAGCCGCCGGCGGGATTTGAACCCGCGACATCCGGCTTTCTCTAGGCGACTCCGGAACGCTGGATTAAGACACCGTACAAGGCCGGCGCTCTACCAGGCTGAGCTACGGCGGCTTCTTCTATGACATAGTATTGTCTAGTTAGAGGGATTTAAAAAGGTTAAGTATTAGCCGGGCGGGGATTCGAACCCCGGTCACGGGGGCTCTCCCCACCACGGCCGCCTGGCCCATACTCTATTAATTAACTACTATATTAATGATGTTTTTAAGTTTTCCGTAATACATCTGATTAGGGAATACCTAGTGTATAACTATATCTTAGGTTTAAACTAGATAGTATTAAGGTGTTGGGATGACGTCTATTAAAGACTTTATTCAAGGATACTTACTAGGTTTTACACTATGTGATGGCATAATAACCATTGATAAAAAGAGATTTGACTATAGAGTTAGATAGTTTCTCAATCCTATAAAGGATCACGATATTGCATCCTTTATAAAAATTCTTGTAAGGATACTAGAACCTAAAACTAATATAAATGATTATTTTGAGGAAAAAGCATCAAAAAGGACATTATCTCTTCGTTCTAAGAGCATTATTATAGAGCTCTACCATAAAATTAGTAATTGTTTATTAAAGGGAGAAGTACTAGGTTTATGCAGTAATAAAAGTCCTCAATATCTACTAGATTTATTATGTGGCTTACTAGATTCTGATGGAAACTTTGAGTACCTGTATTATAAAGAACCTCTTTTACGGATTACAACTACAAATAAGTACATCTTCTTGTTGTTAAAAATGTGCTGGAAAGACTTAGAGTATACTACTTCTACTCAATACGAGAGAATAAATTTATTTTGTTCATAAGACCCAGAAAAACACCGTTTATTCTACCATGCGTAAAAGCGATTAGGTATGTATGGAGCAAAGAATCTTTTACTAGGGATTAGCTATAGGACTTCAAAATTAGGACACCGAGGATTAGGATATATTATACGAACACTTGATGGAAACAAATAGATACAATAATCCTAGTAGAGTAATGAAGTACTTTTTCAAGACTATAAGATATTCTCCCTTAGATACATGTATTGCTCTGTTTGATACAATCACTACCCGTGACCTGGCACTTATGAAGTAAGGGAGTATGCATAATGCAGGAATCCTAGAGAATGCTCTAAACAACTCTAAAAGACATAGGGATTGCTCTCTGGAGATAAGCCGTATCTAAGTTATTATGAGTCATTAATTGTACTAGGACTGAATGTTTGATATAAAGTGTAGATTATAGTAGTTCAATAATGGAGCTACTATAAGGTCTGTATTAATGATGTTTAGGTGAAATAAAAATAATAGATGGGCCAGGCGGCCGAGGATTAATGGGCCAGAGCCCCGCATCCTTGGCCGCTAGACGACCCGGCTTTCTATTAATTATTTTGTTTATTTTTAGTTGTTTATAACTTTATATAGTGGTTGTTTCTTGTTGTGTCTTAACTAGTGTGTTGCAGAGGAGGTCTACTTCCTATACTCCTCTATTATTCCTTGGTATGCTTGTTTATATATTGTTGTTGATGATAGTTTCTTAACGTCTCTAACATACTTCTTTGTCACAATGTTTTCTGGATACCCATGCTTCTTTGCCCACTCTTTTAATGGTACACCGTACTCTCTCTGTATCTTATCACGGTATATGTCGTCGAAGATGTTGAATGCACAGAATGGTATTAGTCTACCATCTGGTACTCCATAGTGTATATTACACCTCATTACACGCTGTATATCGTAGTTGTAGAGGTCCATGAAATGCATCATACCTATAAACAACATCTTGTAGTGTAGTACTGCTAGTGCTTCATAGCTTCTCTTAATAATTATGTTAAACAGTATCTTCCATAGATCAAACTCTTTCGGTGCTTTCTTATTATCTATAAACTTCCTTATACTATAGAGTAGTTTCAAACCCGTCATCAACCTGCTTGAACCAGAAACTAGGTCTCTCCACTTCTCATACAGATACTCTAGCAAACCCTCTACATCAACAAAATCTGTTATTGGTATAAACTTCTTCACCAAACCATGCTCTCTCTCTACATAGACATAGGTTGCTGCACCACATACTGGATGGTTATCCATTTCAAACTTGAATTCACCACTAAACCCTTCTATAAACCGAGAGAATACAGCACTAACTGGTACAGGATACCATGCTTCACGATGTATCTGTCCACCTGTCTGTTCCTCAATCTTCTTAATAGCATCTGGTATTGTTATACGGTACTTCTCTCTCTCATGCTTCTTCATAAGACCGGTTAAGCTTACTGGTTGGAAGTTTACTGCTCTTATAACGTCTGTGTGTTTACCAGCAAATTTTATGATACCGCCTAGCTCATGATCGTTTATGCTACGTAGGATAGTGGGTACTAGTACTGTACTAGTCATACCAGCTTTACGGAAAACCTCTAGTATATATGGTATTTCCCAGTGGTTCTTCCAGTTAGTTATAGGTGTTACACCATCAAAGCTTAGATAGACAGTGTTTACACCTGATGAGCGTAGAGTATGTGTATACTCAATGGCTTTAACAGGGTTTTCTAGATAGAGTTCTGCAAATTTTAAACCATTAGTATTTAACTGCATATGCTTTACACCCTCTGCTTTAGCAGTCCTCACTATATCTACTAGGTCATCACGTAGTGTTGGTTCACCGCCAGTAAACTGTACATTAACAGATACACCTTGTTTCTTAACAGTACGTATCATAGCCACGATCTCTTCAAGACTTGGCTCATATACATAGCCTGATGCTTCAGCATAGAAGAAACAGTACCAACAACTAAGGTTACAACGGTTAGTTAATACAATATTCAGTAGTGCAGTATGGTTCTTATGTAGAGGACATAAGCCACAGCTAAAAGGACAGATGTTTTCAAGAGCTGTATAAACATATCTAGCTCCACGACCCTCCATAATCTCCCATTTACTAAACTTCTTATAAAGACCTACATCACTCCAGTAGAGTTCTTCAATCTCTCCATGTTCTGGACACTCTCTACGAATATAGAGCCTACCATCCCTCTCAACAATAAGTGCTGGTAAAACACGGTAACAGTAGGGACAGACACTCTGTGTAATAGTTACCAGTTCCTCACCACTCTTAACACTAGGTATTTTAAGAGATACCTCTCCAGCTTTCTTAGTCAATTCAAGACTATACTTTAAAACCATAACCATACACCAAAGCATAGGGATTATACACTCTTTACGTCTCAACCTATACATAAACACCTAAATACTTATAAAGAATTCTCTAACATTTAAATAACCAAATAACTAGTCATTATTAAGCCCTTGAAGCAGACGATCATGTCCTACCTTGTTTTCTTTTCTTCTTATACTTCTTTACTAATTTGTTTTCTTTTCTAGTGATTCTTCATAGCTTATCCACCCCTCTAGATAGGCTTTTGCTATCTTCTCTGCTTCACTCCTAGGTACTCCACCAAGTATACTATACTCTACCATAGCTCTAGCTCTTCTCTTCCTCCTCCTCTCCATAAGCTCTCTATACTTGAGCATATAGTTTCTCTCTCTACCACCTCCTATAGTATCATGTGATATTGAGATAAGGCCTTCTTTTTCGTGTGTTTATTATCTTTTTTAGTTCTTTTACTGCTTCACGGTATGTTAGTGGATCATGGGGGTCTCCAAGTCTGTTTAGTACCCTCTTAGCCTTCTCTTTATCGATCTTCTCTGCTTCACTATACAATCTTAAGAGTATCTTCTCTCTCTTCCGCACCAGCTGTTTATGTTTTAGATACAACTGGTAGCTATTAGCCATGTTTTTTCTTCTCACATAATTAACTATTTTATAGGAATAAATAATGGTTTCCAGCTAGTCAGATCATGTAAAACATTAAAACCTACTCTGCCCTTAATCGCCAGTGACTAGTAATGCCTTTAATTCATAAGTTGCTAGGACAACCATTATATCAGTCAATTCTATCCTATTCATTCATAATCAGTATCTACCGAGTTCATCCTTATAACTCACTTATATAGGTCTCTTCGATTTACCCCCCATGATCCCTTCTTCAAGGAAAAGGTATTACAATACCGTAAAACCTATAGCCAGCATCTACTCTAGATGCTAATACCAGTATTTATGAACCACAATTTGTGGTACAGGAGAAGCTTCGCCTAGTATACTTGTGGGTTGAAGTAGAGATAGTGGTTAGGAGCAGATCTTTTGCTTCACATGTCTTTGTTTATGTTGCCTCTGTTTTAAGAATTGATGGTGGATGATGGTGTTTTGGAGGAGGTTAGCGGGGGGAGTGTTTTTACATACATCAAACGTGATGTTAAGAGGATAAAATGTGGTGGTAGGAATGTCTACCGCTACTTCATTATTAGGGATGGTAAGCGTAGACCTATTCTAAGGATCCCTGTAGAGGATCTCATCAAACTACTATTTATGTTAAGAGAGTGGTGCGGGGGGTGGGGTTTGAACCCACGCAGGCCTACGCCATCGGGTTTCTCACTTAGAGGTCCTGAGCCCGACCCCTCTATCCAGGCTCTTTGCAGTCTACTTGAAAGTGATGGCCGTAGCTCTCAATATTCGCCCCCTATCCATCAGCTTATGATGAAGGATGTGGGGGCGAAGCTTGTATGGACCCATGAGCTACATAGAATGTTCCTACAGTGGATCACGGGAGAGAACCCTGATATTAGTAGAAAACAGTTGCGTAGCTATGAGCTTAGGAGCTTGGAGTTAATTGACAAGGATCTATATAGGATACTTGGAGAATGGGCTAGGAAGTCGAAGAACAGGTATGAGGCAGCCAGTAGGATAATAACTTTCATGAAGAAGAAGCTAAAACTAAGGGAAGAAGCTGAGGAACTAAGAGAGCTCATAGGCAAGAAGCCGAAGACAAGGAAAGACACCTATGTACCACCAATAGAGCTAGTTGTAGCTGCAGGCCAGAAGCTAAAACATACAGATGTATATTCATTGTATCTACTACTAGTGAGTACAGGATCAAGGCTCTCCTCAATCATCTATGCACTAAAACACTTTGACCCAGATAAACTAGTATGCCTAGACACAGACCCACCAATATGCAGATACCACGTAGACTATGAGAAAGGAACAAAGAACCAGTGGACCCTATACATGCCCAAGGAAATAGCAGACATTATCAAGAATATAAACATGGTAAGAATACCAAGATACAACAAAGCAGAAGAAAAAATAAACAAAGCAGGAGTATCAGTCAAGTACTACCGCAAATTCGTATATAACTACATGAGAAAACAACGAATAGACCCAGACATAGCAGAGTTCATAGAAGGCCGAGTACCACAGAACATAGGCTACCAACACTACCTAGAGAAAATAATGCAGGCAGACGAACAATACCCAGCATACGCAAAATGGCTGAAACAAAACATACTGGCAAAGCTATAGGTTCTCCCTAAGATAAACAGTTAGCTTATTCTGTACATAGTCGCTCTTAACAATCTTCAATATGTTTCTCCAGAAGCTGTTATTACTCCATCTTCGCTCCAGGTATCTATAGTAGCGGTCTGGGTCATTAGCATATTCATTAGCTATCTCCTCCTCGATCTTCATAGCAGCTGCATTCCATAGGGCTAGTGTCTTGAAGTCCTTTAGGGCATGTTTAAGGAACTCTTGTATCTTCATATTCTTGAATGGGTTCAAACTATGGCCCCACCATTCCTTTAGAGCATTAAATGCAATAGCATCAAATCTTCTACGCTTAGAATTATTTAACGCATAAACACCCATGCCAGGTACTATGATCTCCTTCCTACGTGCAGCATTTCTCCAGGCAACACCATCCACGGCACTAGCCCCTAGATAGAAGCTCAAGTGTATCATATTAGGCCCTGAACCACCTAAAACGAGTATCCATTTGTAATCGGCTTTTAGAGTATTTCTCATAACATTATTGAATCTTTTAAAGATTATTGATTTAGGAGCTTTATTTAATACAGATGCAACATAGTAGCTGCCCACAGCTACTTTATTATCTAATCCAAGGTGTTGCTGGATAGCAAGTGATACCTCCTCTATACTCCATCCATGTACAACATAAAGG
>Ga0190312_1000062_pt1 | contig 42021 bp, 45 predicted proteins | sample 487007910_MG_FD_165046 | JGI IMG/M metagenome (GOLD analysis project Ga0190312, IMG submission 165046) | Hydrothermal vent sediment bacterial communities from Southern Trench, Guaymas Basin, Mexico - 4870-07-9-10_MG | ecosystem: Environmental > Aquatic > Marine > Hydrothermal vents > Sediment ... | reverse complement strand
TACCTTCTCTTTAATTAGTATGGTTTCAGCCATTCTTTCTCCACTAATCTTCTCGGCGCCTGGAAAGACACCTGTCTGGAAGTTCCTTGTTGGGAATATGCCATGCCTATTGATTATGTTAACTAAGACAGCAGTGCCGTAAGCAGGCAGTGCTTGACTCGTTACTGGGCTCTTCTTTATCTTATCCATAGCCTTGGTGATGGCCGACCTAAATAGGTCCTCCTTAGCAGGCTTAGGCTTCTGAGTACCCCTAACAGCTATAGCCTTAAGCTTCTTAGAGCCTAAAACAGCTCCATGACCGCCCCTGCCAGCTGCTCTATTCTTATCGTTCATTATAGCAGCAAACCTAACTAGGTTCTCACCTGCAGGCCCTATACAAGCTACCTTAATGTTCTTGGCATCATCACCTATCTCAGCCTTCATCTCCTCAATAATCATGTCGGTAGTCGCATGTACGTCCTTACCCCATAAATGCTTAGCGTCCCTTAACTCGGCCTTACCATTATATATCCATAACCATACAGGCTTCTCAGCGACGCCCTCAACGATTATGGCGTCAAAACCAGCGAACTTCAGTTCAGGACCCCACTTACCACCGCTTTGTGAGTCATGTATGGTACCGCTCAATGGGCTCTTAGTTACTGAACACCAACGGCCACTCATTGGGTAACCAGTACCCGTAATAGGGCCTGTCAGTAGGATAATCTTATTCTCAGGGCTTAAGGGATCAACTTTCGGGTTTAGCTCCTTAAGTAGTAGGTAAACACCTAGACCTCTACCGCCAATCCAGTTCCTTAAGACCTTCTCAGGAGGGGTTTCGATGTAGAGCTTCTCCTTAAATAGGTCAACTCTTAGGATTTTACCTGTATAACCGCCTAAAGGCATAACTCACTTAACCTCAGTATAACATATATAGTAGTACCAGATAAGTTTTTATGAACTATTAAGGACTGTACCCTACCTAAATTACTACAGTTTAAATACTTAATTATGGACTTTAAGTGTCTAGATAGGTAAGTATATAAGTTCTATCCTCCCATAATGAGTGGTGCGTAATGAGGGTTAGCCATGAATAAATTCTCGCTTGGTGAGTGGGTAATAAGTGTTTCACCACTTAGCAGGCCAGAGAAATTAATGATTGAAGTGACCATGAAGTGTAATCTAAGTTGCTCGTATTGCTTTAGGAACAGCACTAATGAGTATTTCGGAACTATGGGTAAAGAACTCTACGACAAGATAGTTAATGAAGCTAAAGAAGCTAGGGTTAAGTGGTTCATATTTTCTGGTTGGGGTGAACCACTCACTCATCCTAATATACTTGAATTTATTAAGGAGGCTAAAGAGGCAGGTATTAAAGTCGTACTAAACACTAATGGAACATTACTCAAGAAATTCAATAAACACTTAATTGATTTAGGTGTTGATGAGGTTGTCGTGAGCGTTGATGCGGCTGAGGCGGAAATCCATGGTAGGTTAAGAGGGGGTAATCTTATTGAGATAATTAATGGCCTCATAGAGCTTTATGAATTAAGGAGGAGGTATAGCCACTTAATGAGGGTAGGACTTGAGTTCACACTAACTAGATTAAATCGCCATGAGCTCCTCAAATTAATTGACTTGGCGAAAAAGGTGGGTGCTTCATATATTAGACTATCTAACATCATACCTATACGTAAAGAGCTAGAGGATCATGCATGTTATAATGATGAGGAATGTAGAAGGGACGTAGAGAAATATATGGATGTAATTAGTAAACTGAGTTTAGAGCATAATGTCCAAGTATACCAGACTAACCTTGAGTTAAAGGCGCAAAGGGCTTGCCCTTTTGCTATGTATAAGGTTATGTTTATTAGGTGGGATGGTTTAGTGACCCCATGCATCCATTACGCGCATGACTACGTTTTCTGGTTATTCGGTATTGAGAGAAGAGTGTATAAAGTAGTATTTGGTGATCTGCATAAAGAAAGCATTACCGATATTTGGTTAAACCCTGATTACGTAAAGTTTAGGTTTAGAGCCTTAACAGGTTATCAGCCATCATGCCTTGACTGCGTATTAGTTGAGTATTGCAACCTAACCCTAAATAATATCATCGATTGCTGGGCTAATACACCAACATGTGCACACTGCCCGTTTATCTATGGATTAACTGCGTGCCCACTCTAACACTATTTTTAAGTACCGCCGCAACATAGTCTCTTGCGGGTTAGGTGTTAGTAAGTGGGCACCTCACCCAAGAGCGAGGTCGCATCCCAAACAGCATTTGAAGAGCTTATTAAATCAATAAGTCAAAGGCTGAGGAAGATAAAGTATAGGATAGCTGTAATAAGTGGTAAGGGGGGTGTTGGTAAGTCATTCATAAGTGCGTCATTAGCTTTAGGGTTAGCTTTAAGGAAGAGAAGGGTGGGTTTGCTTGATGCAGACCTTCATGGACCGTCAATACCTAAGATATTGGGGCTTGAGGGGAGGAGACTTATTGCTGGCCCTCCAGGGATTTTCCCTGTTGAAGGACCTTTAGGTGTAAAGGTTGTTTCAATACAGTTCCTCCTAGAGAGTGAAGACTCGCCAGTAATATGGAGGGGCCCACTAAAGTCTAGAGCGATAATGGAGTTCTTGAGTGGTATAGTATGGGGTGAGCTTGACTACCTCATTATAGACCTACCTCCAGGAACAGGTGATGAAGTTCTAAGTATAGCCCAGTGGATAAGGCCGTTTACGGGTGCGGTTGTTGTTACTATACCGTCAGAGCTTTCTAAGACTGTTGTTAAGAAAGCAATAAGGTTTTGTAAGGTGCTGAACATGTCTGTTTTAGGAATAGTTGAAAACATGAGTGAGTTCTATTGCCCGGATACTGGTAAGACATACAAGGTATTTGGCAAAGGTGTTGGGCAAGAGCTAGCTAGGGAATACGCTATTAAGTACTTAGGCTCCATACCTCTAGACCCTAGAATATCAGAAGCTAATGATAAGGGTGAACCATTCCTACTGAAATACAGTGATTCACCATCAGCTAAGGCATTAATGGAAATAGTTGATAAGATCATAGCTATAGTTGAGGGGCGGGGAACGTAAGTCTTAAAATTAGATGGGTATTAATGAGATGCCTAAGAAAGTTTTAGTTAAGACATCCACACCAAATATGAAGAACGCTATGGATATGAACAGTAACAGCAACCTATATGTCTTTAAGCCTGCAATGTTAATACCTAGCCTAAATAAGTAAGCTACGAATGTCAGCCAGAAGAAGTCGTACCATACGTGAGTAAGGAACATTATAGGGAACGTATGTAAGCCTAACTCATTGACTTTTAGGAGTATCGGTGCGGCCGCAGTTACCCACCATATGAGGAAGTAAGGGTTAAACCCTGTGAGTAATACACCTACAAGTATAGGGTTTAGGTTAGTAAGCTTTGATGGTAGTGATCTAGGTGCTTCAGCTCTTAAAGCGCTCTTTAGCGTTAAGTACGCGAAGAAGAATATGAATAATGAGATCACTAAAGCCATAAACATACGTACATAAGTGCCCACTAGGTAGGTATATATCGCTGAATATATGAATAGCAACATAATTACATATGGTAATTCAACTATCACGTGACCGATAGCAACGTAGAAACCGCCTTTCCACCCCTTCTTAACTCCTGCTAACATAGCGCTAAGTGTGAGTGGTCCAGGGCTTAAGGCGCCATTAGGGGATATGTATAATGTCATTAATACTAGCGATATTAACCCACCCAAGTAATCCACCAATTAGTATCAAAAAGACCTAACTACGCCACGGTATTAAAACATTTAGTTAGCCCTGATGTAGTTCCCCTATGCTTGCGCGCCCTATGTCGTAGTGACCCATTAATGGTTCGCTAGTCTTGAACGTTACATAGCCTGATCTTATGGCTGAAGACCTTAATACACCCTCCCTATCAGGCGCTAGCATTAAGAACCTAGCATACTCGGGCGGTATCTGTAAGTCCTCTATAAAGGCTTTCTCGGTCCTTAAGATCACTTTAGTGTTAGATAACTGAATTATTATCTTATGTACATCTCTAGGTGAGTGCGTCGAGAATATAAGCCCTAACCCTCTAGACCTACCTAACCTAGCAATCATGGATATGAAGTCAGCAAGAACCTCAACCTCCTCACCTGAGGTACCCTCAGCAGGGAAGAACCTATGCGCCTCATCAAAAATAACTACCGATGGCCTATCGAAAATTTTAGCCCTAAACTTCTTCCATTCATACATAGACCTTAAGAACTCATACGCAAGTAGGTTAAGCGCGAACTGCTGAACTCCTTGTAGCACTCCGTAGTCTAAATCAAGGATTATAGGTCCCCTATAATCCCTCATCAACATGTCTGCAGGCGGTATCTTAATCTGTCTATTCTCTAAAACAACATCGGAGATCTCGGTTCCTGCAAGCCACTTAAACACTCTCTCAATATTATCTAATGTTGACCTATGTATCTTAAAGTAGTTATGTATGTTCTCCCTATGGTCAACAAAAACTTCTTGCAGTCTCTCAAAAGAGTTAATTCCGTGACCTACCTTCTCTAAGTAGTTAATCATTAGGTCTAAGTAGATCCGGGCCTGCCTAGAAAATAGTGGAATTATATTTAAGTGAGGCTTAAGCTGCTCATAATTTAATGCTATGGGGATTATTTCCACTTTAGTTATTAAGTCAGCACGTACCTTCAAATCAACGATAACTGACTTTACATAACCTAAGTTCCTACCTTCATCAGGACTTAGTTCGTACTCGAGTTTACGTCCATGAAATAGGTCTAGGATCTTCTCATACCTATCGGTTATGAAAGTCTCAACGAATTCCTTAATGCTCTTAAACTCCCTAGTGACTGGTGTTAATATTGTGAAGTATTTCGGGTACTTACTTAGATAATCCTCCCTAGACTTAATGATCACGTTAGCGTCTGAGGGTAGTGTGAGCGGCGGTATAGCTATTTGTGTGTAATCACCTGCAGCATCAATTATTACTATACCTACATCAGCCCAGTCCTTCTGCATTGCATAGATAATGTTCTTTATTAAGGTTGTCTTACCTGAGCCAGTAGTACCTACTATCAATACATGCTTAAAGAACTCAGACCTAGGTAACCTTACAGGGACCGTACCATTAGCAACAGGTTCTAAACCGCCAAGTAAAACCCCAAGTACAACTCCCTCAGTAGGTAATCCAGTAACCTTAACAATTAGCTCGGGATCCTTAGGTATCACAACGGGTGACTGAGGCTCTATAGGTGAAAGCAAGGGTTCACCTTCCTCAGATAGTAATGGCTCAGCATCAACTATTGTAGGGGTTATGAGGCCCTCAGGCTCGATATCTAAGGGCAATGAGATGGGTGGTGAAGACTCGGAAATAACGTCAACCCTAGATATAGACTTAACTCTAATCCCGTAGGTTTTTAATGAGCCTATATCAACAGCTACTAAATAATCATTTACCGCTATGCGATAGTTGAAATATGTTTGTGGGTCAATCTCAAACTGTATGGTTAAGCCAGTATCACTACCCGAAGCTAATGAAGCCCTACGCCTTGATACCCTACCTATTATCGTACCTAACCCACGGGCCTTCTTAATAGCCTCCCTAACTTTACTCTCGAGTACCTTAACACGCTCCTCATATCCCCTTATTATGTCGTAACTCACTTCATCTCACCCCTTAGTTCATAAGGGACTGAAAGCCCATAGAACTCGAATCTCTTAATAATGTAGTTCTTTAACATCCTAACTAAAGATTTACTTATCCTATCTGCCTCAAGTAACTTTATCGGTATTAAGAATCTATTATTTAATGAGCTGTATGTAAGGAATGTTACAAGCTCACTAAGTGATTTAGGCTTTATACTCTCGTAAGTCTCTTTAAGCATCTCAATCCTAAAGATACCGTATGAACCCTTAACCACGGATCTAGGTATTGCTACGTATGTGAATACCCTATCAGGACCCAAATGGGCCTTCTCATATATGAAGAAAGGGGTTCTTAATGGTTTATGAGGGGGTCTCAGCTTAATGAGGTATCTATTAAGTACATTTACGTCCCTATCTTTACCGAAGTATTTAGTGGGTAGGTACTTACTTGTTTCGATACGCTTAACTATGGCTAACGGTATGAAGCCTTCCTCAGTAAGCTCCTTAAACATCTTTACCCTCTCTTCATTAAGTTTATGTAACTCATCATTCCATCTACTTCTTAAGTTCTCTGAATGGTAAATTGGGTAGTATATTGGACCGTCAATAAGAATAATGGTCTCTCTAAAAACCCTCTTACTTAATGCCATTAAGTATGTCTCCATCGATATCCTTACATCATGTTCTAAAGCCCCTTCAGGTAATGCTTTATCTTCCCTATACTTAATGCCTAGCTTGATATATGAGGTGGTGACCCCAGGAAGCCCTTCTTTATCACCTAAGTAAGATATGAAGGGTATTGGTAAGTCCCTTAAGGATATCCTTGGGTAGTAAATGCATTGACCCCAGTAAATAGTGCCTGCAGCTGCAGCTAACTCAATGCCGTAAGTACTTACTGACGTACTACTAGCGTCTAAACCTATAACCCTCCTATAGGTGACTTCACCCTTCTCTATAGGCTTAAATAAGGTTTTACATTCAAAATCCTCTAAAGGTCTTGATAGGTCACCACCTAAATAGTCAAGTACCGTTAACTTAGGCCTATGTATAGGTAAGGCTTTCGCAAACGTTAAAGTGTCCTTCACCACCTCCTCTAAGACATTAAACACAACCACTTTACTTCCTCACTAAATACCTCCTTCTTTATAAAATTTAAATAAGTTTCCATAAGTGAGATAATTAGGTAGGCCAACCAGCAAGAGGGGGTTAACCTTAAGAGATATTAATGAGAGGTATATTGAAAACTTAAAGGGATTATTCAAAAGGCTCTTCTTAGGATACCGTAATTACTTTGACAAGAATGGGATCCTTAACTCTGATGGTAGGAGGCTTTTCAAGGAAATAGCTCGCTTACTACTTTACGTATTCCCTGAACATAAGGGTATAGTTAAGAAAGTTCGTAAGGACCCTAGGCTTAGCAACGTCATTAAAGTTGCTGAGTTAGTTATGAGTTCTGAAGAGATTAATGAGTTAGTGAGCTTAGGTATTTACGGTCCATACAGGTATTTAATACATAATAATGATTAATTAAACGATAACTATGACTGGAGGATACATTAAACTACCTAAACCTGTTTTCACTGGGCACATGAGTCTTGAGGAGGTTCTTTACTTAAGAAGGTCGTATAGGAGGTTTAAGGATAAGCCGTTAAACATGAAGGAGATTTCTCAACTCTTATGGGCTGCTTACGGTACTAATAGGTGGGGTAAGAAGGTAGTTCCTTCGGCGGGTGCCACATACCCTCTTGAAATATTCCTGGTTGTTAGAGATGGTGGTGTTGTTGGTTTAGACCCCGGAGTTTATAGGTATTTACCCGATGATCACGCACTTGAGTTAATTCTTAAGGGCGATGTTAGTGATGCTTTATGTAGAGCTTGTCTTTCTCAAGGCTGGGTAAAGGATGCGGCAATTAATGTGATCATAGGGGCTATTTATGAAAGAACTACAGGTTGGTATGGTGAGCGTGGGATTAGATATGTGCTTTTCGAAGTAGGTCATAGTGGTCAAAATGTAATGCTCCAGGCAACTGCTCTAGGTCTGGGTTCGGTAATAATCGGTGCATTCATCGACAATGAGGTTGCTAAAGTTCTTAAATTACCAAGAAACGTAAAGCCCCTCTACGTAATACCTATAGGTCGTATATAGGTCATTCAAGACCGCGTGCTCTTAGTGAGTCAGTAAGTATGTTTAGCCTAATTAACGCATTCATAAGTAACGTAAAAAGTACTGGTACATACCGTAGTGTAAAGCCTCTAAACATAAAGCCCCTTGCCCTATGAGTTTCCGTTATGAGCACCAACTCAGTAATTAGTGACGCTGAAAGCTGGTATATCACTGTAAAGAACCTAACCTTAAGTAATTCATCTATCTGTGACGCAGGTGTAGTTACGTAGAAGACTATTAACTGAAGAGTCGTTGATGCTGTATAGAAGCATAGGTATAGGAAACCAATCATGTTACCACTAATTAAGTAAAGGGTCGCTAACATTACGGCTATGAAGCTTGTAAAAATGGCTGTAAGGATCTTGATTAACTTGAATAAGTTTAGGTATATCAAAACACATAATGCGTACATAATTAGTGCTGTGTTTATGGTAACCAATAGGGTTAATGGGTAGAAATAGGTGCTCAACGCTAGGACTATCAATGCAAGCTTAATCCACATGAACTCTCTTGCATGTAATGGTGTATGGAGTTTCTGAGCTTTAATTATATCAGGGATCATTTAAACCACCACGAGGGCGGTATAACTTTAGATTCCATAAGTATGCTATCTAAATACTTAGTTAAGGGTCCATTATACCTCACTTTACCGTCATAAATCACGGTTACTGACTTAGGTCTTAGCTTATTGAGTATTAACGGATTATGGCTCGTTACCACAATGGTTTTTCCTCTCTTTAAGTCCTCATTAATTAAGTTGAGAAGGACCTCAGTGCCTGTGAGGTCAAGCCCTTCAAAGGGTTCATCAAGTAGGTATATGGGTTGGTCAGCTATTAATACACTGACTATACTTACTTTCTTAGCTTCACCACCGCTTAATGTAAAAGGTGATCTGTTGAGTAATCCCTTTAGACCGAATTTATCAATAAGCTCCCACCTACCTTTACGACCTGTATTCTTCAGTATGAATGATATCTCACGCTTAACGCTCTCCTCGAAAAATCCGTAGTAAGGGTTTTGCCATACATAACCAATAATTTTAGCTAATTCCTTAGGTCTTAAGTCCTTAACGTCCTTACCGTAGACCAACACTTTTCCCTCTAACGGCTTAACTAAGTTAACTATCGCCCTAAGTAACGTTGTTTTCCCTGAGCCGTTAGGTCCTAAAATCACGTGAGTACCTGGTGTGAATCTTAATGAAATCCCTTTAAGCACTAGTTTACCATTAAGTCTTACCTTAAGATCCTTAATAATTATCGGTATACTCAATAACCTCACCTTAATACTCTTCAATAAGTCAAGCTTAATAAACCGATCTAATGAGGGCTAAGAAATAATTGATGTCTATCTCCGCCTTTACTTTAGTAGCTTAATGAAGAACCCATCACTTAGGTCCTCAGCATCCTTCGGGGGTTCCTCAGTAGTTATTTTCTTAAGCTTATGGAAGCACTGTAGGTCCTTAGTTAGAGGCTCTAACTCCTTGGGCACGTACAGTACTGCGTTAAGAGCCTCACTAAGCTTTAATCCGTGACTCTTCTTATAGTTCCAGACCTTACTATTAGCCTTCATGAAGAGGTCTAGCAACTTACCGTACGGGCTTTCCCATATGAATTCCTCATCCTTAATTGATTCTTTATGTATACTTTCCTTACCGTAAATTTGCCTCCATAAATAGTCAGTAATGAATGGCATTATGGGAGCTAGTAGTTTAAGTATTGTACTTATTACTTTATGTATGGTGAACCAAGCGCCTTTCTGTTCATCCTCACTGAACTTACCTTCAAGGTTATATGCCCTAGGCTTTACAGTTTCTATGTAGTGAGATGCAAATATATCCCACGTAAATCTATATAACTCATTGATAGGTTCGTAAACATCAAATTTCTTAAATGCCTTAATGACCTTCTTACCTACCTCAGACATTTTGGTCAATACCATGTAGTCTATGGGTCTTAACTTAACCTCCTTCGCATCCTTAATGACCGGAAACGCTGATGCGAACCTAACTATATTCCATAATTTAGTAGCGAAGAGTGCACCACTCTTCACGGTCTGTTCTGACCACCTGTAATCACTACCTAACTTAGAGGCTATGGCTGCCCAGAACCTAAACGCGTCAGCACCATACTTCTCTATATACGGCTCTGGATACACTACATTACCCTTACTCTTATGCATAGCCTCGCCCTTCTCATCTAGACCCATACCGCTTATCCTAACCCACCTAAACGCTGGCTTACCAAGGAGTAGGTAGACCCTTAAGATACTGTAGTAGAGCCATGTCCTAATGATGTCATAGCCTTGAGGTCTTAAGACATTACCGAAAGCCTTCTTAAAGAATTCTGGATCCCTAAGGTACTTAGTTACGTAAAGGGCCGATATCGACGAATCAAACCATGTATCAAAGACCCTCTTCTCACCTACCAATGCCTCCCTTGGAGCACCACACTTGGGGCATTTATCCCATGGCGGTGGGTCTATCCACGGTCTATAGTACTTGCCCGGTTCAGGTGTCAATAAAGCACCACACTTACTGCACTTCCATAGAGGTATCTCAGTAGCGTAATACCTAGTTCTAGATATCGGCCAGTCCATAGTCAGTGAGTTAATCCATATTTCAAGCCTAACTCTATGCTCCCTTGGGTAGAACTCCATCTTATCTAGTAGCTTAAGTAGATCATCCCTGTATTCTAACTGCTTTAGGAAATACTCCTCCATATGAATGTACTCTATCGGTGTACCACACCTCCAACACACAGGTACTGAATGTGCTAGTTGCTCAACCTTAACTAAGTAGCCCTCCTCCCTTAACCTATCAGTGATTACCTTACGGGCTTCCTTAATGGCTAAGCCCTTAAGGAAATTACCAGCGCGTTCATTCATCGTACCGTCAGGGTTTATCAGTACCCTAGGCGTTAGCCCTAACTCCCTAAATAACCTAACGTCATTTATATCGCCATAAGAACACAGCATCACCAGCCCAGTACCGAACTCTGGTTTAGCAAATTCATGCTCAAATATCCTTACTTCCCTACCATAGATGGGTATTATGGCGTGCTTACCTTTAAGGTGTTTATACCTCTCATCGGCTGGGTTATATATCACGGCATCACAGGCATTAAGCAGTTCAGGTCTTGTCGTAGCTATTACTATATCCTCCCCTGTCTCCTTAACCTTAAACTTAATGTAATAGAGGTAGGTAGTTTCTTCCTTATACTCTATCTCAGCTTCAGCAATAGCTGTCTTACACCGTGGGCACCAAGTAACTGGGCGTTCGGCTATGTATATAAGCCCTTTCCTAAATAACTCGATGAACGTGGCCTGAGTCACTCTCCTATACTCAGGGCTGTCAGTACCGTTTCTCCAGTACTCATAGGTACATCCTAACCTCTTCCATATATTAACTAAATCCTTCTCTATTTTATCAAGAACCTGCTTACATAACTTAAGGAATCTCTCCCTCCCTTCAGGAGTCGCTGATGCCTCATGCGGGTTAATACCGTAAGTCCTCTCAACATAGACCTCCACAGGTAGTCCGTTCCTGTCAGCGTAAAATGGCTGTAGGACGTAGTATCCATGCATCTTAAAGAACTTACCAATCATATCTATCTGCGCATAGTGAGCGGCTTGAGCAACACCCCATTTACCTGATGTGTATGGTGGTGGTGTATCTATAATTAGCACCGGCCTTTTCTTTCCTGGCTCGTAAGTGCTTTTATAAAGCCCCTCTTTTTCCCATAGCTTAATGAGTTCAAGTTCTTTTTTTATATCCCATCTCTTTTCCTTTATCTTAGGTTTTAACTCCATACCAATACTCAAACCACCTCAACATACATAATTAAATAGGTAATTAAAGTGTTGATGCTCAGCTCTAAATATTTAAGTTAAGTTTTATAAATGTTTTCTTTCTCATTAATTCTGTGGTGATCTAAGTTTGTGTTGCGTATACATAACACGTTGAGCAAGAGGCTTGAGGTTTTTGAGCCTCTAGAACCTCCGTTTGTTAAAATGTATTATTGTGGACCAACAGTCTATGACTATACTCACGTAGGCCATGCAAGGGCCATAGTTGTTGCTGATATTATTAAGAGATATCTCACATTAAGAGGGTATGACGTATTTTTAGTTCAGAACATTACCGATATAGACGATAAAATAATTAAGAGAGCTATTGAGGAAGGTAGGAGTTGGAGGGATGTTGCTGATGAATTCACCAAAGATTATTTTGAAGCGTTAAAAGCGTTAAATGCTAACCCAGATATTCACCCACGTGTTAGTGACCATATAGACGATATAATTAAGTTTATTGAGGGACTTATTGAGAAGGGTTATGCTTATGTAGCTAAGAGTGGTTCTGTGTACTTCGATGTTGAGAAATTCATTGATTACGGTAAGTTAAGTGGTAGGGTTAAGGGACCTGATTGGAGGCAGGAAGAAGAGTACTTAAGTGAGAAGAAATCACCATATGACTTCGCGCTATGGAAGGCAGCTAAGCCTGGAGAGCCCTGGTGGGAATCGCCATGGGGTAAAGGCAGGCCGGGCTGGCATATAGAGTGTTCAGTCATGAGTAGTAAGTACTTAGGGCCCCAATTCGATATCCATGGCGGTGGCCAAGACTTAATATTCCCTCATCATGAGAATGAAATAGCGCAAAGTGAGGCTTTCTTTGGCAAGAAGCCGTGGGTAAGGTACTGGATCCATCACGGCATGGTCACTATAAATAAGGAAAAGATGAGTAAGTCATTAGGAAATATAGTTACGTTGAGAGAACTGTTTAAGAGGGTAAAGCCTGAAGTCGTTAGGTTATGGGTGTTAAGTGCCCACTATAGATCCACTCAAGAATTTAGTTATGACGTACTAGAGCAGTACAGTAGGCTATTTGAGAGGTTAGTGCGTGCTACCCAGATCTTGAGACATATAATTAAGGAGGAAAGTGAATGCACTTACTTAAGTGATGAAGAATTAAAGGTTATGAGGGAAATTCGAAGAATAAGATCAGAATTCTATAGCGCTATGGATAACGACTTTAATACGCCGCAAGCATTACGTGCCTTAACAAAACTAATATCGCTAGTCTTTAAAGAGATTGAACCTAAATCCTCAAAGACCTTAGCATTAAAAGCTTATGGAGCGTTAATGGAGTTTAATCACGTATTTGGTGTTTTAGACAGGTACTTAAGTGAGACACCTGAAGAGATTACCAAACTTGTATATGGATTAATAAACCTAATAGTTAAGATAAGACAGAAACACCGAAAGATTAAAGATTATGAAACTGCAGATTGGATTAGGGCAGAACTACTTAAGCTAGGTATACAGCTCATGGATAGTAAGGAAGGAACTAAATGGGTCATTAAGATCAAGTGAGTCACATCACTCAACAACATTGTTTTCAACGAATTAGTCCCTACCTAATTAGATGTAAATAGATGCATCTACTTAAGTAATTTCGAAATGGTGCACCTTCATTTAAATTTATATACTTGACTAATAGTTATATTATCGGGTGGTAAAATGGCAAGAACAAAAGGGATTTACTTCAGAATAAATAAGGATCTACTTGAGAGAATAGACAGAATAGCACAGATTAAAGGTACATCAAGAAGCGAAGTAATGCGTGAAGCATTGCGAAAATACGCTGATGAATTTGAAAAATCACTTAAGACTACATAAGAAATTAACATCAAATCGCGATTTAACCTACGTTTTTAAGTAACAAAAATAATTAAAATTACTGAGATATATTAAATTAACTAATCCTTCATAACCCCTAACTTAAGTTAAGGTATTTAAGGGGGTAGTAACTAGCATTATGTTAGGTGTTATTTAATGAGGAGGGAGCGTAACATAGCTTATATATTAGGACTGAAGTACGGCCTTAAGGATGATCAGGTTAGAGAGTTAATTAAGGTTATTAAGGAAAATAAGTTCGAACGTGTTAGGCTGATTAACAGCGTTATTGAGTTTTTAAGGAAATCAGGCGTTAAAATGTCTGAGGATGTTGGTAATTATGTTGAGGATTTAGTAAGTAGGTACTATTCTAAGCTTACTTAACTTAATCGCCATACATTAAGTTACTTACGTAGCTTGATGTATGTTATAACTATGAATATTAGTGAGAGCGTTTGAAGTATTATGACGTAATAAGGCAATAAGTACGTTTTAAATATCTTAGCTGTAATTACCTTTCCAATAAGTAACGAGAAACCAAGGGTTATATTGAAGATCCCGTAAGCGGTACCCCTATATTCTATGGGTATCATATCAGCAATTGAGGCTCTCACGATGGTCTCCGTTATACCTATTACTATACCTATAAGCCCTGCTGTTAAATATACATATAGTCTCAATCCTATAGTGGCTGTGAATGGTAAGATAGAACTAACTATGGGTAAAGTGATTAGGGTTAGAAAGCCCCATTTTTCATAGGTAAACGATATGAGTACGGCACCTAAGGCATCAACTAACATAGCGATACTGTAGAGAATCAGTATCTCATAATCAGGAATGTAGTCCTTAACGAAGTATGAGAATATTTCATAAGAGATAAATCCTAAACCCCAAAATGCTATAGCCATCATGTAAAGGATAAAGTTCTTTCCTAAGGGTCTCAGATTCAATGCTTGGAATCCATGCCTGACGTTTTTCTTGATAGTGATACGTATGGTCTTTACATATATGCCTCTAGTTATGACTAAGGTGCCCATTAAAAGTGCGTAAGGTATTGCTAATGACGCGAACGACATTGAATAGCTCAATGTTAAGTAAAGTATTGAGGCCAGTATTAAGGGACCTAAAACGGCACCTACCTGATCTAGAACCTCATGGAGGGCGAAACCCTTTGCCGTACCGACCTTAGTTGAAGGTACTGATAATAAGACATCACGTGCAGGGGATCTAAGTCCTTTACCCATGCGCTCAAATAAATAAAGAATAGCTATCAATACCCACGTACCCCCCAACGCCATCAGCGGTATTGATATTAATAGACCGTATCCAGCGAATGTAAAGCCCCAATACCTACCAGTAATATCAGCGTATATGCCAGCAGGTAACCTCACACCGTAACTTAATATATCGGCAATGCCTGTAACTAAACCAACGATCTCAGGTGATGCACCTAAAGATCTCATGTATGGGGCTATAATGCCTCTAGCGCCCTCATAAATAATGTCGCCTAGAAGGCTAATCACGCCAAACAACAGGATTATCCTGTAAGCCTCCCTACGCTCACGCCCCAGCGGAAACACCACATTTACTAACGTGTACGTACTAAAAAAGCTCAGCATGAACGTTTATGAAGGGGGCCCCGATAATTTAGTAGGCTAGGCAGGGCATAACATTGAGCCTAACAAGCATTGTTAAAGCCCTATCAAGCCTGCTAGTGATTGTTTCAGCAATGATGTTATTGATACCCATCATTGACATAATGACTGGACGCCCTATCTCTACGCCTTTCTTAATAGTAGGTTCAGTTGTATTAATACCTAGTTTATTAATCTCGAAGAAGCTCACTGCTGGTGAGTTAACTTCTTATGAGGCTATAGCTACCGCAGCTACAAGTTGGTTAGTAATACCACTCATATCAGCTATAGCTATGTCTCTAGAGCTTAAGCTACCCTTCATAGATATGTACTTTGAGAGCTTAAGTGGGTTTACAGGTACGGGATTCTCAGTTATTCCGGACTTAAGGCCCTTGAAGCCCTCAATAATATTCTGGAGAAGCTTAATGCAATGGAGTGGTGAGTTAGGTATTGTTGTTTTCGCTGTTGCTATATTACCTCACGTGTATAAGGTTGTCACACGTGTTTACCTTGTTGAGAGAGGTAAGCTAACCGAGACTATAGTCTCTACAGCTAAGATGATTATAGCTATATATGTAGTATATACATTACTTGGCTTAATAGCATATATGGCCACCGGGATGACATTCTACGAAGCCATAAATTACATCATGACCACGATAGCAACCGGAGGTATGGCTGTTTATAACGACAGTTTAAGAACAATCTACTTAAGGGCCCCCCTAGTCATTTATCCGGTAATGATCTTCATGGTATTAGGTGCATTCAATTTCAATGATTTAAGGTATCTATTAAGAGCTAGGTTAAGTAAGCTTAAGGAATCACCTGAACTAAGACCCTACTTAATCTTACTAGCCATAGGGTCCTTGCTCACTGTATTGGCTCATTTATTTGTTGACCATATGAAACCTAGTGAAGCACTTATTTATGGGGTATTTCATTACCTCTCTGGAGCAACGACAACAGGCTTCACTCTCTCAGCGCTCTCTGACCTATCTGACGTAAGTAAGGCTGTCTTAATTATGGGTATGGCGATAGGTGGAGCAACCTTCTCCACAGCCGGAGGTATAAAGGTATTAAGATTCGTACTTATTACGAAAAATATTTCATGGATCTCAGCACGTATGTTATTGCCTTCAGACGTGACCTTCCGTAGGGCTGTGGGTAAGGAATTAATAAGTGATGAAGCACTAGTATCAGCTCTTTCATTGGCTGTGACCTATATATCAATTAACTTCGTACTATCGTTAGCGCTCTCAGCAACAGCTAATGTTAAGTTCATTGATGCTTTATTTGAAGTAACGTCAGGTATGAGCTGTGTGGGTTTGTCCGTAGGCGTAGTGTCACACACGTTACCAGCAGTAAGTAAAATCATTTTAATGATCGCTATGTACCTTGGTAGGCTAGAATTTGTGCAATTATACGTTATCACCGGGTATCTCTTAAAGAGAAAGTATGGATTAAGGATTTAAGTTTATAATCCCTACTAGTATGTAAGTAAATAGATAGTACTTGAAAACCACCTATATATAAGGGAAGGGTTTTGAGAATCTTAGTAATAGGTGGCGGAAAGACAGCGAGGGAGTTTCTTAAATTACTAGATCTTAGAAAGCACGCAGTAACAGTTATTGAGAAAGACCCTCACGTATGTAGTGAGCTTACGAAATACTTTGATGTATCAATAATATGCAGGGATGCTACTGAAGGAGGTTTATATCTAAGTGAAATAGATATTAGGGAATACGATGCCGTCATAGCCTTAACAAATAGGGATGAGGTCAACCTATTTATACTAATGTTAGCTAAGGCTTATGGAATACCAATAAGGATAGCTAGAGTGACTGACTCAGCTCTTTCAGCAACCATAAATAAACTTGACTTAGGTTCAGCAATAGTTGTTCCGGAAGTAATTGCTAGAACCATACATGATCAGTTAGCAGGTACTGCTAAGCCCTTCACTATGTTTGCCTCTAAAGAGTACGAGCTCATGGAGATGACCGTAAGTGATACTGATAAGATAGCTAATAAGAAACTAAATGAGCTTGAGTACCCTAAGGATAAAATCCATATATTAGCTGTTTTTGATGGTGAAAAGCTAATTACTCCATCAGAAGACTTCGAGATTAAACCTAATCAGAGAGTAATTATGCTTATCTCAAAAGATTTAAAAGATGAGATAACTAAGTACTTCAAATAGGAAAATCGTGTGATCATCGTTGAGTGAAGTAAACACAACAGCAACAACGACCACACCCGCCGACGTAGTGAATGCCTTACTTAGCGAGACCTTAATAAGGCAGTTAGGCAACTTAGTCTTTAATTTACTGATTTTCATAACGGTCTCATTACTAATAATACTTATCACAAGAAAGGTGCTTGCTAATCTAGTCAGAAGGGGAATCATAAGTTATAGCGTAAGGGACATAGTGCTAAGTATAGTTATCTATATAACGCTGTTCCTAGCTACGGTAACGTTCATATCTCAGTTGATAGGTACCTATGCATTAATAATTTTTGTCATAATACTCATATTCGCATTCGTCATATTAGCTTACCACATGCTCGATGATTTTGCTGCATTCATGGTTATATCCTTCGGTAAGATGTTAAGGCATGGCAAGTATTATACCATAAGGTCAATTGACGGCACACCCATAGTTAAGGGTAAGGTAAGGGAGATAACTGCCCTTAACACAGTTTTTGCCTTCGGTAACGAGTTAATACCTATAAGGAACTCGATACTCCTAAAAAGTATAGTAATTCCTTACGAGCCATTCATAACTCTTGAGGTAGCATTATCTTCTAAAGGAATTAGTTACACTGAGGAACACGTACGTAAGCTAATAAACACAATAAGAACGAAACTTCAAGAGAGTAGTGAAGTGCTTAAGGCCGGTGTGACGTCAATAACTGTTACTAACATAAACGACAATACCTTAACACTAGAGCTAATGTTCAAGCCAGCAATATATCCAACAAGAGATATAGACCTTAATGACTGCATTTTAAACTTAAGGAAGGAACTCAATGACTTAGGTCTTGAAGTTCAGAATATAAGGTTAACAAAGTACATATAACGTAACATTAAGGCATAATTTAATATTTAGTTGTCCCATATAAACTAGTGTGAGGTGTGGGGTTGAGTCAAGAATCTAAACCACCATGGCCAGTTAGCGATGAGGATAAGTCATGGGGTATTATAGCGTGGGCCATAAGCTTTATTGGTGCTATATTAGCTTTAGTGCTTAAGCCGCAATCGAAGTACGCCAAATACTGGGCTTATCTCTCAATAGCATTCTTCATAATCTGGATTATTGCGTGGGCATTAATTGCAGGGATATCTTTAGCCTTAATGCTCGCACCAACAGTTGGGTGGTTTTTCTCAACAATAATTAGATGGTTCTTTTGGGTAGCCGTATTGATAGTATGGATCATAGGGATTATTAAGGCAGCGAACGTAGTTCTATGGAAGCCCCCAATAATATATGACTTAGCCAAGACTATAGGAATAGATAAAATATAGGGAACCTTAAGGAAACGTTAAGAACATTTTTAATAACTTAAGCTTTAACATCTTATTACCCTTCTATGCTAACCTAACTATGGCTATCCATGAGGGGTATTACGGCATCCGACGTTATAGTGCTTATGGAGATGGTTAAGTTAGCTGAGCGAATAAAGCCCTCTCAACATGCTAAGAGGGAGGTTCTAAGGAGGTACGGACTAGAGGGATCCCCACATGATAGGTTCTTAACGGGGGTCTTTTACAACATCATGAAGTACTTAGGACCTATAGATAAAGTCATTAAAGAACTTACCGACATACCAGAGATACACATAGTTGACCCATGGTTAAGAGCTGCTTTAAGAGTGTTTACGTTTCTCTTAGTCTTTGAGACGAAGGTAGTGTCTAGTAGGAAAGATAAAGAGGAGTTAGTGGATCAGTTTAAGAAGAGAATTAGGGACTTTATGATTAAGAAAACTAACTTAATGGCCACATTATATCTAGAGAAGTATTTGAAGAGGTTAGTAGTCTATAAGTATGTACCTAAAAGCGAGGAGGAAAGACTTGAACTTAAGTACTTACTTCCATACTGGTTCATTAAGCGTATGGAGGAGTTGCTTGGTGAGAAGGAGGCTAAGGAACTATTTGAGTACTTCAATACACCACCAATAATAAGTGTTAGAGTTAATACGTTAAAGGCGACGGTTGAGGAAGTAGCTGAGGCTTTGAGAAGGGAGGGTAAGGAAGTTAAGGTTAGTAAAGTCGTTCCTACAGTATTACGTTTTGAAGGCCCCTACAACTTCTCAAGGTCACCCCTCTTCAATAAGGGCAAGATAGTTATTCAGGAGGAGGCAGCAGCATTAGCATCAATAATTCTTGACCCCAACCCTGGTGAGGTCGTTGTTGACCTATGTGCTGCTCCCGGTGGTAAAACCACGCATATGGCTGAGCTCATGAGGAACAAAGGAGTTATTTATGCCTTCGATGTTGATGATTTAAGGTTAGAGCAGTTGAGGAAGAATCTGAGGAGAACGGGTACTTACAAGATAGTTAGAGTTATTAAGAGGGATGGTAGGGAAGCCCCAGACCTGCTTGGTAAAGGTATAGCTGATAAGGTACTTGTTGACGCCCCATGCACTTCTGAAGGCACAATAATGAAAAACCAAGAACTTAGGTGGAGAATTAATCGTGACGATATAATTAAACTTGCAAGACTTCAGAAGGAATTACTGATGGCAGCTATAGAATTGACAAGGCCTGGTGGCAGAATCTTATATACAACATGTGCGCTACTCCTTGAAGAGAACGAATGTATAGTGAGAAACATACTTAGTATATTCGGGGATCAGGTTAGGTTAGTACCGATTAATGGGCCCTACAGTGAGGGATTTATACCCGGCACTATGAGAGCGTGGCCACATAGACATAAGACCATAGGATTCTTCTACGCACTCTTCGAGAGGATTTAAGGGTTAATAAATAAGTTGGTCCCGGTATAGATTCAATATAGGTATGTAGGTCTTGGTTGTTGATGTATGTATACTTGGTGGGGGGCTTGCTGGTCTTTATGCAGCTTACTTACTTCAGCGTTTAGGGTTAAAGATAGTTATTTTTGAGAGGGAGGAAAGGCCTGGGGGTCTGCTTAAGTCCATTAACTTAGACGGATACGTATTCGATATGGGAGGTTCCCACGTTATTTTCTCTAAGAATAAGGAGGTACTTAACCAAATACTCAACTTAATTCCTGGAGGGATCATAAGGCATTACAGGAACTCAAGGATTTACTACGGCGGAAAGTACATTAAGTACCCTTTCGAGAATAGCCTATATCAGCTGGGTCCTCAAGAGAGGTATGAATGCTTAAGGGACTTCATAAACGCGCTAGTAAGGAGAGCTAAAGGGGAGTTTAAAACACCTAAGAACTTCACTGAGTGGTGTTACCAGACGTTTGGCGAAAGCATATGTAATAAGTACTTAATACCCTACAATGAGAAGATATGGAAAGTAAGTACGGATGAGTTATCATCTACATGGGTTGCTGGGCGCGTACCCAACCCACCTATAGATGACGTCATTAAAGCTGCTACAGGCATACCTACCGAAGGATATAAGCACCAACTAAATTTTTATTACCCCATGTCAGGTGGTATAGAGTCCTTGGTTAGAGGCATTATTGGTTCTTTTAATAGTAATGTCACACTGAAATTACGTGCTGAAGTATCTAAGGTTAGGAAGGAGAACGATTTATATATAGTGAAAGTAGGCAGTGACGAGTACTTATGTAAGAAGGTTATTTCAACAATACCGCTGCCTGAACTACTTAATAGATTACCCCATAACGACATACCTAAAGAACTAAGAGACTTAATCCCAAAGTTAGCATATACATCATTGATAGTCGTAGGCGTGGGTGGTAAGCCCAAGAACCCCTATGGTTTTCATTGGATCTACTTCCCGCAACTTGAAATACCTTTCCATAGGCTAGCCATACTAAGTAACTATAGTAAATCCATGGCTCCTAAAGGTAAAATTTCATTAATTGCTGAGGTATCGTTTAAACCGAATGACAGGATTGATGTTAACGACCTAATAGATCAATCACTTGATTACCTTGATAAGTTAGGTTTCATTAGGAGAGATGATACGGAATGTGTGACGTATAAGGTATGGAGATATGCATATATACTTCATAACCACAATTATGAGTACGCTCGTAAAACCCTAATTAAATTCTTAGATAATTATGGTATAGTAACCTTAGGTAGGTTCGGCTCATGGAAATATCTAAACATGGATCAAGTAATCTTGGAAGTTTCTAACATGCTAAAAAGTAAGGTATTAAGTAATGTTGAGAAGCGTTCCCCACCTACCGTTATTTCTCGGTATTTTTGAATACTTTTAATCACGGTAGGTGGGACATCACGCTTCCGCTCGGGGCCCCTCACCGTAGAGGCTCACCCCTAGTCGCCTAGGGTGTTGTTACTTTAAGTGATTTCTAATTACTTCTAAATACTCTCTAGAGCTATTAGGTAAGCGGATGCTGTGTGTTTGTCTAATCCGTATCTCATCATTATGTCATCATGTTTTCTTGAATGAGTTGTGCCCTAGAAACAGCCTAGAAGCTAACTTATAAAGTTAAACTCTAACAATAGCGTGGGCTACTATTGGATATAGTGCTAATTTATGCTATTGTAGGGCTTATAGTTTCTTTTTACATAGCATGGAATTTAGGGGCTAATGATGCTTCGAACCCAACTGATGCGGCTGTTAGTGCTGGTGTGCTTAGCGTTAAGAGAGCATTGATCTTATTCGCTATTTTCGCTAGCTTAGGGGCTATAGTTCAAGGAAGGATGGTTATGAAGACTTTAGGGAGAGGTATAGTACCGTCGATAGATCCGCTGGGAGCTATAGCATCCTCAGTAAGTGCAGGGTTATGGATAACCCTAATGACATACTTCGGAATGCCTGTATCAACATCTCAAAGCACAGCTAGTGCTGTATTGGGTTACGGTATGCTGAAGGTACTTGAGGGATCGGCAACTCAAGTTAATGTAGGGGTCATATACACAATCCTAATAAGCTGGGTAACTTCTCCCTTAAACTCCATGGGGCTCACAATACTTAATTACTTCTTACTTAAGAAGTTAGCCATGGCTCTCCATAAGAGAGGATATAATGTTGAGAGGTTCTTTAAGTACTTTTTAATAGCTAATATATGTTTCTCAGCATATGCCTTCGGCGCTAACGACGTTGGTAACGCTACGGGCGTGTATGTAGCCACTATTAGTAACTTATGGGGTGTTCCTGATGAGGCCTCAATGACGTTCCTAGCGTTTCTCGGTGCTTTAGGAATAGTTGCTGGTGGGTTAACATGGGGTTATAGGGTCATCTATACGGTGGCGTTTAGGGTAACAAGATTAGATGTTGTCTCAGCAACAGCCGCTAAATTCGCCAACGCCCTCAATGTATGGTTATTCACTACGATACCCTATATACTATTTGGATGGGGAATGCCTATATCCACAACTCACTCAAGTGTGGCCTCGATAATTGCCGCAGGCATAGTCAGCAAAGGGCTTAGGAAAGGGGTTAACTATAGGTTGGTCATGTATATAGTTGGTGCATGGGTATTCACGCTCCCTGGGGCTATGGGGATAAGTATGGCCCTGAACTTCATACTAAAACAAATACTTCCTCACTAGAAGTATTTATGAGGTAAGAGAATGAGTACATGGGCATGGATATCACGTAGAATAGAGAAAGACTTTCTTAAGATGAGTGTAGGGCACGTTGATATGATCATTAAGGTGGCAGAGGGGCTTCTAGAGATGATAAGGTGCATGAAGCAAGGTAAGCGCGATTGTGCTGTTAAGGCTTACGAGAAGGTATTTAACGATGAACGTGAAGCTGACAACATTAAAAGAAAAATAATTACTGAGTTATCTAAGGGCATTATACACCCGATAAACCGTGAGGAGCTCATAAGGTTAGTACTGTCTGCTGATGACGTTGCTGCATACTCAAAAGCGTCAGCTAGGAGATTACTCGTAGTTCTTAACTTAGGATTAAGCATAGATGAGGAGACCCTAACAATTATTGAGAAAATGGCTGAACGTAATTTCGAGGCTACGAGGAGAATTAAGGAGGCTATAGAAGCTCTAATTAAGGATGTTAAGAAGGCCTTAAGGGTTGCTGATGTTATTGAGCGTATTGAGGAGGAGGTAGATGATATAAGAATGGAGGCCTTAGAGCTTGTTCTAAGTAAATGCCATAAGGAAATAAGAAGCATATCGCTATGTATTTTACTAAAAGACGTTGTAGACAGCATTGAGGACTCAGTGGATAGATGCGAAGACGTAGCTGACGTCGTTAGGTCAATAGCCGTACTCTCTTAAATAGTCTTTCACCCTCGCTCTCATTTTTATATCAGGAAAACCATAAAAATCCCTACAGTATGAAAGCAATGAATAGTACCTTAATTCAATGTCAGAAGCTTTATTTTCGTCAAATGTCTAAAGCTTTTTAAGGCAGTAATCTATAAAAAGGTCGCCCATGAAGTAACTTCAGAGTAGGTGTACTTATGGTCATTTTAGGTAATGTCGGTATAGCTGGTTGGGGCTCGTATATACCCAGGTATAGGGTGCCTCTAGAGGAAGTCGGTAAGGTTGTCGGTGTTGAGTCTTTCGGTTATAAGTCAGTTAGCGGCTTCGATGAAGACGCGATAACCATGGCTTTAGAGGCCGTAGAGAACGCGTTACTCTCGGCAGGTGTTAATGCTAACGAAATTAAGTTACTCACAATAGGTACGGAATCTAGCCTTGTTACCTTTAAGCAAATTGCTTCATACTTAGCTAGTTATCTAGGTATTGATGAAGCCGTATTAAGTAGTGATGTCAACTTCAATACTAAGTCAGGTTCTGAGGCTTTGAAGATTGCTACACTCTCACTCATAAGTAACTTAGCTAGGTATGCCTTAGTTGTTGGTGTAGATGTAGACATATCCAAGCCAGGTAACATATCTGAATTCTACTCGTCGTCAGCGGCATCGGCTATAGTCTTAACCAAGGACTTAAGTAGGAGTGTTGCTATCATTGAGGGGTTAAAAACTCTAAACCTTAACTCGCTAGATACCTGGTTATCAAATAGTACTAAATCGATAAATGAAGGGCTGATCATTCGTAACGTAATCAACTTAACCCCTAAGGTAGTTAAGGAACTTCTACAAGAATTAGGTGTTAAGAATACAGAATTAACCCACATAGCATTCACTCAATCAAACTGGAAGGTAATTAATAAGCTAGCTAAGGCGCTAAAGATGCCCATAGAGAAGTTCAAGACTGGTTTCCTCTACGATAAAATTGGTTGTTGTGGAGCAGCTTCCTCACTAATATCACTTATAGCTACATTAGAAAATTCAAGAGAAGGTGATCATATACTTTTAATTTCTTACGGTAGCGGATTCAGTATCGATGCCTTCCTCATTAGAGTTAATGAATATATCGATGTCGTAAAGACGAGATCCGTACCCTTAAGTAAATACCTAAATAATATTGAAGTAATTAATTACACAACATACCTTAAATTTAAGGGGCTTCTCTAAATAAGGTACATCGGTGATTAAATGAGGAGGGTTGCAATAGTTAGTGCGGGTATGGTTAAGGTCGGTAGACACGTAGATAAGTCCTATAAGGACTTATTCGCTGAGGCAGCTCTCAAGGCTCTTGACTGTATAGGGAATGAAGTCATACCTGAAGCTCTAATTGTAGGTAATCAGATGTCCTCATCGCTATTTAATCAAGACAGTTTCGGAGCTATATTAGCTGATTACGTAGGACTAACAGGTATTCCTGCTTTTAAGGTTGAGGCAGCATGCGGTTCAGGTGGCGCAGCCGTCTATACTGGGTACATGGCTGTTGCATCAGGACTCCATGACTGTGTTATGGTGGCTGGTGTTGAGAAGGAAACAGACCATGCAACACCTAAGGTGACGTTTGCGCTAGGAAAAGCCTCAGACGCCGATTATGAGCTTATTTACGGGACTTCATTCGTCGGTCTTAATGCCTTAATTATGAGGCTCTACATGGAGACCTATAAAGCTCCTAGAGAGGCATTCGCAAAATTCGCTGTTTTAATGCATGAGAATGCCGTAAATAACCCGTATGCACAGATGAGGTATAGAATAACTGTTGAGGACGTGCTTAAGTCACCAGTAATAGCTGACCCTATAAGGCTTCTTGACTCAGCTCCATTAAGTGATGGTGCGGCTGCCATAATTATGTGTTCTGAGGAACTAGCTAGGAAGATAACTAAGGACTATTCAGTTATTGCGGGTATAGGTATGGGCACCGACCATGTATATATAGCATCACGGCGCGATCTCCTCTCATTAAGTGCTTCTCTAAAAGCTGCTGAGAAGGCATATAGAATGGCTAGTGTAGGTCCTAAAGACATAGATGTTGTTGAGGTTCATGACGCATTCACAATCATGGGTATAATGGCGTTAGAAGGTCTGAAGTTAGCTAAGCAAGGTCATGGGTGGAAACTTGTTGAGGAGGGGGTTATCGCTAAGGATGGTGATATACCCGTAAACCCGAGCGGTGGTTTAAAAGCTAGAGGTCATCCAGTAGGTGCTACTGGTGTCTATCAGGTGGCTGAAATACATACGCAATTAACTAATCAGGCAGGAAAGATGCAGGTACCTAATGCTAATGTAGGTCTTGCCCAAAGTATAGGTGGGGCAGGAACCATTATATCAGTAACAATACTTAAAAGACCTTAAAGGTGTCACCTATGTCATCACCCACACACATTACTAGGTTAGCACCCTATAGAGAGAAACTCATCGGTCAGGAATGCTTAACCTGCGGCAACATACAGTATCCACCTAGAAAAACATGCATTAGATGTGGTTCAAGAAACTTAAAACTAAAAGAGCTACCTCGTTACGGTAAGGTAGTCACCTATACATTAATTTATTACCTTCCTGAGGGGTATGACTACATTAAGCCTAAGGCAATAGCGATTGTGGAATTAGCCAATGGTGTTAGAGTATTTTCTGAACTTACCGATGTTAAACCTACGGACATAAAGACAGGTATGGAAGTTGAGGCGGTTCTTAGGCTAATTAAGAAGGGAGGTAGTAACGAACCACCCATTTATGGTATTAAATTTAGACCTAGAATAAGGTAATTCATGACTAAATGATCTTACATAAAGTCTCTATAACCACAAACAAAATTAATTCTTTAAACATTAAAGGTTAGGGTAGCGAATATCATGAGCTCGTTAAGGGTCATTACCTTAGAGCATGGCGGTGGTGGTAGGGAGTCATGGGAACTACTTAATGAGTTAGTCTTTAGTAAAGTACCTAATGAATTTAAGAAAACCTTAGGTGGGCTAGGTATAGACATGCCTGATGACGGGGCGGCAATAAGGGTTGGTGATAAGTATGTTGTTCTCTCTATAGATTCCTACACAGTCAATCCTATAGAATTCCCTGGTGGTAATATAGGGTCCTTGGCTGCTTCAGGATCAATAAACGATGTGTTAATGATGGGTGCCAAACCTCTTGCAATAATGGATAGTGTAGTTGTTGAGGAGGGTTTCCCTATAGGGAGATTAGATAAGATAATGAGGTCTTTCATAAACGTAGCTCTTTCTGAAGGTGTTGCGGTCATAGGCGGTGATCTCAAGGTAATGCCTAAAGGAAGCGTTGATGGTGTAATAATTACAACTCTCTGTGTAGGTATGGCTAATAAGTTAATAGTTGATACGTCGTTACGCGTTAATGATACTATAATAGTTACTGGCCCTATAGCTGAGCATGGTTCAGTAATAATAGCTTTGCAGATGGGTTATGAAGAGTTCATTAAGGATTTAAGGAGTGATAGTAGACCATTAACCAAGTTGATGCTTCCGCTAATAGATAGGTATGTAGATTACATTAGGGCAGCTAGAGACCCTACTAGAGGAGGTATTATTCAAATACTACATGAATGGGCTGTAGCTACTGGGTTAACCGTAGTCATTGAGAGGGAGAAAGTGCCTTTGAGAGAGCAAGTAAGGTCTTTCTTAGATATGTTAGGTATCGATCCATTAAACGTAGCTTCTGAAGGTATAGCCGTTCTTGCTGTGGATTCTAAGGTAGCTAATGATGTATTAGAATTCATTAGGGGGTTAGGCTTTAAGGAGGCGGAAATAGTTGGTAAGGTGGTTAAGCCTCCATCAGAAATAGCTAAAGGTAAAGTACTTGTTAAGACCGAAGTTGGTGGGTTAACCATAGCTGAACCTCAAGCATCACCAGTACCTAGGATATGTTGATAAAGCATAATTACTTAGCTGAACTATTCATAGTTGGTGATAATCTTGTCAGTAGAGGGGTTCGGTAAGCCTAAGGTTATTCACTACACTAATGTTGAGAGGGTTGAGGTAAGGAATGCTGAGAGAACATGGATTAGAGTCTTAATAAGTAAAAAGGATGGAGCACCAACATACGCGATGAGAATTTTTGAAATAGAGCCTGATGGTCACATACCCCTCCATGACCATCCATGGGAGCATGAGATATTCGTTCTTGAAGGTAAGTTAAGGATTAGAATAGGTGATGAGGTTTACGAAGTTAGTGACGGTACCGCAATATACATACCCCCTAACATACCTCATGAGTATTGGAACGTAGGTGATGGAATACTAAGGTTCATATGCACGATACCGCATAAACCAACAGCGCCATCCCAGTAAATAATGATTAAATGGCGCCGGGGGCGGGATTCGAACCCGCGCACCCCATAAGGGGTAGTGGGTCTCTCCTCCCTAATGCCGGAGCTCGAGCCCACCGCCTTGGGCCGCTCGGCCACCCCGGCTCCATTTTCTCTCTAACGCTTCAGAATTCTAAAGCTTATCTACTAGCTTTAAGTAAGGGCCTTACCTCCATACTTCTTTATTATCTCTAGACATAGTCTCCAAATGATGTCTCCAGCCCTATGAATATTCTCTATAGCTTTACCTCTTTTCTTAGCCCTTATTTCATTAGCATTCATTAATGCCTTACCAACGATTATGTAGCCGCTTTCACCCTCATCCTTTACCCCTACATAATTACCCTTACTAAAGTCGTCTAAACCACGTATTCCAGGTATCATAACATCGGCTCCCCTAAGTAATGGCTTTACAGCCCCAGAATCAACTATTACTTCGGGAAGTCTTACAAATCCTTTCCTTAAAGCTATTAATGTAGGTATTACATCCCCCTTCCCCCCTCTCCTAAAGAATGCTGGTACACCATTAATGACATATATGGTGGTGTCATTAACCTTTACTTTAAATACTTGGGACTTCCTATCTAATTTCATTCCGTACCTCTCACTGAGCTCACTAATAAGTTCCCTAGCAACCCTCTTAGATAAAGGCACTAATCTCATACTAATTACCTACACCAAGTCTAAATCCCTAAGTGAGGATATTAAAGTTAAGTAATTCTCCTAAGGGACTAATCGTTTTTGGAGACAAATTTTTAAGTAAGTAGAAGTAGGTTAATTTGGTTGTGGGATTAGGTCTGTTAACGGTGATTAATAATGGTGGAGACTGCACATAAGGTATTAAGTGAGTCTTTAGGCTCTAACGTATTGGTTAAGTTAAAAGGTGGTAGGGAGTTAAGAGGTAAGTTAAAGAGTTATGACATGCACCTAAACCTTGTTCTTGAAGAAGCCGAAGAAATACGTGGTGACACAACAAGGAAATTAGGCGTAGTAATCATTAGGGGTGATAATGTCTTACTAATTTCACCAGCTAAGTAGCCCGTAATTAAAGTAAACGCATAGAGGTGATTCCATGGGTAAAGGAACACCATCAATGGGTAAGAGAAGTAAGGGTAAGACACACATAAGGTGCCGTAGATGTGGTAGACATGCGTTCAACGTGGCTAAGGGATATTGTGCGGCTTGCGGTTTTGGTAGGTCATCAAGAATAAGGAGATACTCTTGGGCTAATAAGAAGGTGAATAGGGTTAGGATTAAGTAACCCGTTTAATAAAGACAAAAATTCTAGTTAACTAGGAATTAATCAATTAAGACGTGATTAAATAAATAAGGGGGCAGTGCCGCTTATACTTTGCATACCTTATATTACTAACGTTAATGAATCAAGCAGTCTCGGTGTATATATTTCTATATCCCTAGGCAGCCCCAACCTATGCCTGTATCTGATTATTGAATCCCTAAATGCCATAATGTTCTCTACCTCACCATGATTTAGTATTATTCTTTTAGGCTTAGGTGATATGTCAGCTATATATCTAAGTAACTGAGACCTATCTGAATGTCCTGAGAAGCCCTCAATACTATGTATCTCCATATTAACCTTAATTATCTCTAACTTACCTTCACTAAATATCTGGACATCCCTTAAGCCATCCTTTATCTTCCTACCTAACGTACCCTCAACTTGGTAGTTAACGAATATGAGCATGTTCCTCGGGTCTTCAGCCATCATCTTAAAGTACTCAACAGCAGGACCTCCAGAAAGCATACCTGAAGTAGCCATTATTATGACAGGCTCTGATGACTCAACAATATCCTTTCTAGCTGACCTATCCTCAACCACCTTAAACGCCTGATGTGTGAATGGGTTCTCACCACGGTAGATCTTCTCCCTAACTTCACGTGATAGTAACTCAGGGTACGCTACATGTATCGCTGTTACCTCATTTATCATGCCCTCAATATATACAGGGACTTCAGGAATGAGCTTCCTATCCATAGCTTCAGCAAGTATGAGCATAACTTCCTGAGCACGCCCTACAGATAAAGTAGGTATTAGCACCTTACCCTTACGCTCAATAGTCCTCTTAACTAACTCAATTAACTTTCTTTCAGACTCGTCTCTAGGCGGCTGTTCAGCACCGCCATATGTTGACTCAATGATTAATGTATCAACACGCGGGAAGTCGGTATGTGCTCTATCGAGGAGTCTGGTCTTAGCGTACTTGAAGTCACTAGTATATACTATGTTGTGAAGCCCATTACCTATATGTATGTGAGCTATAGCTGAACCAAGTATGTGTCCTGCCTCATAGAACGTCAGCCTAATGTCGGGCGCTATATCGGTGACTTCACCATACTTAAGTGGTATTGTGTGTAGTAGCGCTTCCTTAACTTCTCTGAGTGAGTACGGTAGCGGCTTACCCTCCCTCTTAGCTATGTCAAGCAAGTCAAGCTGCAACAAAGTCATTAAGTCACGGGTCGCCTCAGTAGTATATACAGGTCCCTTATAGCCATATTTAAATAGGTATGGAACTAGCCCACAGTGATCTAAATGTGCGTGAGTAACTACAACAGCATCTATTTCCTCCGGATTTAACTCCACGAGGTCTATCCTAGGAAACATCTGCTGAGGTGTCGAAGCCCCAGGGTTGAAGCCGAAGTCAAGTAGTATCCTACTCTCAGTGGTCTCAACGAGTATTGCTGACCTACCAACCTCCATAAACCCTCCTAAAGCTGTTATCCTTACGTAATGGTCCTTGAATAATATGTCCTTATGTAGTCTTTCACCAATAATCTGCAAGACCCTCCTACGTGTATCGCTCTGGGATAATAGGTAAGCATGTATGGACTTAAGGAGTCTAGACTCGAGAGGCGGCTTCCTAATAATCCTAGGTCTCCAGCCTGTCTCAACGAATATCTTCTTATATATTGATCTCTCCCTACCATAGACGTACCTAGGTTCTACAGCCTTAATAATGACCTCACCAAGAACATCATCAAACTCTATATCCTCCTCAGTAACACCTGCTTCAGGAGGTACTAGCTCAAGTATTTTCTTGATAGCTACGGGTTTCTCAGCCCTAACCTGAACATCAGTCCTTACCACGATACGTTTCTTTATTGTCTTCGCTATTTGCTTAATTATCCTTTCTCCATTAACTATGAATTGAGGGTTCTTAACATATATGGCTATTTCAGGGCCTTCGAAATCAACCTTAGATAACTGGGCTTCTGGAGGTAACATCTCTTTAATGGCTTTACTAATAACTTCAGTAGGTCTCTCAGCCATCATACTCTTTAGACCCTAAATGTAACCTACTTAGGTTTATGGGGTATTTAAAGGTATACTCCTTAATACCCTCGTTAGTTATGACGGCAACGTCGTAACCTTCACCAGACCATGGATCTCTCTTAAGCGCTGATGTAACTGCCTTAAGTCCTAACTTAATGGCTTCTTCAAGACTCATATCGTAATTATATCCACTTTCGATAACTCCTAAAGCAACTGGCGAACCTGAACCTGTAGCGGTATATTTCTCTTCGGTTAAGTCACCAAACCACTCAATAGCGAATAGTTTAGGTCCTTCGTAAGCGTCATAACCACCTAGTAGAAGCTGGACTATGTACGGGAAGAACTTAGATGAGTTAAGTATCAATGATAATAAACTAGCTAATGTCCTCAAAGGCATGGGCTTCCCAGTAGTTACTTTGTAGTACTGTGCCTCATAACGTAAGTAGCTAGCTAGAAATTGAGCATCAGCAACCAACCCGGCGGTAGTTAAGGCTACTTTATCATCTATCCTTATAATCTTCTTCACTTTCTTATGGGCTATATAATAGCCTGAAGTGGCTCTCTTATCGGCAACTAAGACAACGCCATCCTTAACTACTATACCTACAGTAGTTGTTCCGTGAAGCGCTTTCCTAAGTACGTTACTTCTGCTAATATCCCCATAATTTGTTAACATTTATTTAGAACACCCAATGAAGCTGTAAGTATCTAAGTTTATAAACTTTATCACACAGTTAAATTCAGCTTTGGGGAGGTCTTTGTAATGTACCTTAGACCTCACATTATTGAGCTGCCTAAAAAAGTAATTGTAGGTTCCGGCGTCATCAGTAAGATCCCAGACGTTCTTAAAGAGCTCAACATTAAGGGTAAAGTACTGATAGTTACGGGGCCTAACGTTTATAATATAGTTGGTAAAGATGTTGAGTATCAGATACAGGATCACGGATACGATGTTCAGGTAGTAATAGTTAGGGACTCAACCATAAATACGTTAAGACATGTTAGGGAAGTTGCTAAGGAGGTCAAACCGAACATAGTCATAGGTGTTGGTGGCGGTAAGTCTATAGACATGGCTAAATACGTAGCTTACGAGATAGGTAAACTATTTATTAGTGTCCCAACATCAGCTTCCCATGACGGTATAGCATCACCATTTGCTTCGATCAGAGGTTTAGGGACTATTACCTCAGTAAAGGCTAGAACGCCTGCAGTCATAATAGCCGATACAGCAGTTATTGCTAAGGCACCTAGGAGGCTATTACTAGCTGGTGGTGGTGACTTAATAGCTAAGTTGACTGCTGTCCTCGACTGGAGATTAGCCCATAGGTTAAGGGGTGAGTATTATGGTGATTACGCAGCATCACTAGCCTTGCTATCAGCTAAGCACGTCATGACGTTCGCGGACATAATAGCGAAGGGTGGTGAAGGTGCTATAAGGATAGTTGTTGAAGGGTTGATAAGTAGCTCCGTAGCTATGTGTATAGCTGGCTCAACAAGACCTGCTAGTGGTTCGGAACACTTATTTAGTCATGCACTTGATGTAGTAGCTAATTACCCAGCACTTCATGGGGAGCAAGTAGCCTTAGGCACTATAATGATGAGTTACCTACATGGGAAGAATTGGAGGAGGGTGAAGAGAGTGATGAGGAAGGTAGGGTTACCTGTTACAGCTAAGGAGCTAGGGATTCCGGATATAAAGATTATTGAGGCGCTAACTAAGGCACATAAGATAAGACCTGAGCGTTACACAATACTTGGGGATAGAGGATTAACGTGGGAAGCAGCAGAAAAACTTGCTAAGGTTACTGGAGTTATTGATTAGCTACTCCTTACGTACTTCTCAACATAGACTACGCTCTTCACATCTTCAAACAACCTAAATAACTCCTCAGCAACAATCCTTTTAATAACCTGTATGTTCTCTACGAAGTACGCCTCCTTAGGCATTTCTATAGTGACCTTACCTTCATCTTTACTAAATTTAATACCAAACTTATCTATAGATATCTTCTTTAACCTCCTATGAAGTAAGTGCTTAATCTTCTCTATAAAGTCTTCAATCTTTTTAACGATCTTAAACTTGTATATTAGCGTCTTGCCAGCTAATGGATGGTTGAAATCAACAATAACTCTTCCACCACTAACGCTCCTAACGATACCTAAGTTACCACCTATCTCAACGACCTTACCTACTTCAGGGGTTATACCAGCTCTAACAAACTCCCTGAGGGGGACTACCTTAACCTTATTTGGATCCCTAGGTCCGTAAGCCTTCTCTGGAGGTACCTCAACAACCTCCTCCATACCAACATTACTTTTACTTAAAGCTTCTTCAAAACCCTCTACAACCCTACCTTCACCTATAATGACTAGTAAAGGCTCATAGACCTCATCAGGCTTAAAGATATTATGTTTCTTAGCCTCATCAGCATTTGTAGTTTCTATAACTTCACCTGATTCCTTAATCGTTAAGGTATAGTCAACTAGGATAAAATCATTCTTACTGAAGGGCATACCTGCTCACCATAACCTTTACCTAATTCATAAGTAACCTTATTAAGCTTACTTAAGGTAGTCAAGATATGTGAACCTACTTTATTTAGTGAGGCGTAATTAGTTACGGAGAGTAGAGCCTTGAGTACCTATGAAGTTGAAATTAAAATACCCCTTAAAGAACGTGAGGTAGCTGAAGTACGTTCTAAGCTTAACGCCTTAGGGGCCAAGCTTATCGAGAAGGTACATGAGGTAGATTACTATGTTGATTTAAGGGATTTAATAGATGAACTTCACATACCTAAAGATATAGTCCTAAGGGTTAGGCATAAGAAGGGGGCTTCAAGGGAGTCCTGTGAAGTTACGTTCAAAGGCCCTAGGGAGAGTGATGAAGTTAAGTTAAGGAAGGAAATAACATTGCTAATAGATGACTGTAGTAAGGCTCTTGAGATAATTAAGCATCTAAACCTAAAGACATTGACCGTGGTGAAGGAGCGTGAGGTTTATTGGTTAGGTGATTTAAAGATATATGTAGATAATGTTAAAGGTCTGGGTTGGTTTATTGAGGTTGAAGGTATGGATATGAATGTAGGTATGTTTAAGCACTTATTGAGCAAGTTATTAAGGAAACTAGGATTATCAGGTAGGGAATACATAATTAGATCCTACCTAGAATTACTAATTGAGCACTATGAGAAGACCGGCAAATACCATAGCATTAATAACTGATTATGGATTAAGAGATCCTTACGTAGGTGTTGTTAAGGGGGTTATAAGAGGTATTAACCCGCATGTGGAGATCATAGATATAACACATGACGTACCTAAATTTAACATCTTAATAGGAGCGCTCATCCTAAAGAAAACGTATAGATTCTTTCCTAAAGGTACAGTATTTGTAGGTATTATAGACCCTACCGTAGGTTCACCTAGGAGGCCTATACTCATAGTAAGCAAGAACTACTACTTCATTGGTCCTGACAATGGATTACTTATCCCGGCATCTACTGATGACTGTATAGAGCTGATTATTCACTTAACGAATGACGCTTTTTTCGTAAAGCCCGTAAGTGTAACATTCCATGGTAGGGATATATTCGCGCCTGTAGCTGCCTACCTATCCTTAGGTATAGACCCTAGAGCCTTCGGGCAGGTCTTAAGTATTAATGAGTTAGTTAATATAGAGGTTAAGGAGTTCTACAAGGTTACTGAGGACGGCATGCTAATCACTAAGGTTTTACTCGTTGATGACTTCGGTAACGTCATATTACCCATCGAGTTTAGTAAGTTCGCTAAATTACTTAACGTTAGGTATGGGTCTAGGGTCTTTATTAAGGTGGGGTGCAGCGGGTCTCCCTATGAGGCTAGGGTTTCCAGAGGGTTTAGTGAGGTTTGTGAGGGTTGCTTAGCCGTCTATGAGGATAGTTACGGACTTGCAGAGATAGGTGTTTTTATGGGTAATGCATCTGAATTACTCGGTTTAGGTATAGGTGATAAGGTATGTATTGGGAAGGTGTAGTTAGAGGTGTTTATCCAGGGAGGTTTCAACCCATTCATTGGGGCCATATACATGCGTTTAAGTGGGCTTTAGAACGTGTTGATGAGTTGATAATCGTCATCGGAAGCGCGCAAGAAAGTCATACAATAACTAACCCGTTCTCAGCTGGTGAGAGAGTTATCATGGTTAAGTTGGCACTTAAAGATGCTGGCATAGACCTTAATAGGGTTTATATAATACCAGTACCTGATGTATTGATAAATTATATATGGCCTACGTATGTAGCGATGTTCGTGCCTAAGTTTAAGTACGGAATATCTAGGAACCCATTAGTGATTAGATTATTTAAAGATGCTGGTTATGAGGTCTTAATACCCCCTGCTTATAAACGTGATAGGTACTGCTCAACAATTATACGTAAGTTAATGATTGAAGGTAGTGATGAGTGGAGGGATTTAGTACCTCCATCAGTGGCTATGTTTATTGATGAGATTAAGGGTGTCGAAAGGATAAGGGATATTTTACGTAGTGATTAGTTTCCCAATGGGGTAAGTGTTTGGAACCTATAGTCGTAGATGGTAGTATAGGTGAAGGCGGGGGTCAGATACTTAGGACTACGTTAGCACTCTCAGCGTTGTTAAAGAAGCCTGTAAAGATAATTAACATTAGGGTGAAGAGAAGTAATCCAGGGCTTCAAAGACAGCACCTAACTGCCGTTAAGGCCGTTGCAACATTAACTAACGCTATTGTTAGGGGTGCTGAGTTAAGGTCTACGGTACTGTACTTTGAGCCTAGGGAGTTAAGGGCTGGTAGGTACTCCTTCGATATAGGGACAGCAGGTAGTATCTCTTTAGTCCTACAGACGTTAATGCCTATACTAACTTTCATGCCTAGAAAGACCGTGGTTGAGATAAGAGGAGGCACTGATGTTCCTTGGTCACCTCCCATAGATTACGTCATTAACGTTAAGGTACCTATACTACGTAAGTTAGGACTTGATTTTAAGATCGAGTTATTAAAACGCGGCCATTACCCACGTGGGGGTGGATTAGTAAGAATTACCGTTGAGGAACCTCCTAGGGAGGTACGTCCACTGAGTCTTGTGTCTAGGGGTAAAGTGTTAGCGATTAAAGGTAGGTCACATTGTGTTAGGCTCCCGCCTCATGTAGCTAAACGTCAAGCGGATAGTGCTAGGCATACGTTAGTAAGGTATGGTGTGGACGTACCTATAGATATCGAGCTAGAGTACTACGACCCAAGAAGAGACCCCCACCTAGGTCCAGGTAGCGGTATTGTGTTATGGGCAATAACCGAAAACAGTATTCTTGGTGGTGATGCGTTAGGTGCTAGAGGTAAGAGGGCCGAGGATGTAGGTAAAGAAGCTGCTGAAGAATTAATAAGTGAATTACAGTGTGGTTCAGCTTTAGATAGGTATATGGGTGATATGATAATACCTTACTTAGCGCTAGCTAAGGGAGTTTCTGAAGTTACAGCATCTAAATTAACAATGCATGCATATACAAACATAGAAATAACTAGAAAATTAACAGAGGCGGAGATAATAATCGATGGAACCCTAAAACAGCCGTTTAGGGCTAAGATTAAAGGTATAGGATACACAACCTAGCACCTCGCATTCATGGTGTCCCACATGAGCAATTACAGACTCAAAATTCGCGGTGATACCCTCAAAATCGCTGAGGTTATTGAAAATTACTTTAGAGGTAAAGGCATTAAATTTAGAAAAGACGCGTACCGTAATCGCTTAATTATCTACAAGTTAGGTCTAGCTAGGAAATTAATCCTTGAGTATCATCCTGACGAAGGTACAGCTGTATTAAGACATAGCGATATGAAATTACTTCATGAGTTAGAACATGTGTTGAAGAATGTGGGGTTTGAGGTTTCTAAGCTTGAGGTTAGGCAGGTTAAGGGTGGGCTTATTGATGAAGTTTTTAAGAAAGCTTTTGATGCTAAAGTAGCTTACATGAAACTAAAGTATTGTGTGAGGTTCTTAGCCCTTTACACCGTGTTAATGTTAGCTATAGTTACTGTAGCATTGATAACCAATGCAGGGTTTCTTCTTTTATTAGTACCTATAGCGTTGTTCTTAGTTTTACCTCATAATAAGTCAGGCCCCGTTAGATTCTCTATAAATCCCGACGAGGTTTTCATTCCCATACTGTACTTCAGGTATAGACGTAGGTTTAAGGACAGCTTAAAATATGTTAAGGAGTACTTACCGCTCATGCCTATGGATGTTCAAGAGCAATTAAGGATGGTCATAGGCGAGGTGCTGCTTGAAGGGGGGCGTGACGGTTAGTGTCTTGTACTCATTAATGCTTTCCTAAGTACCTCTCTTCCCTCACTAAATATCTCCTCAATCCTTATACCTAGTATGTCTAGCGCCTTAGAAATGACCTCCTCAACACCGAATCCCTTCAGTGCGCTCATGCACATAACATTATCAACACCAACGCTCTTTAAGGCCTCTATAGCACCCCTCAACTCCTCTTTAGTGAGTTTATCAACCTTATTAATGACGACCAAGATCCTATTCTCATCTCTAAGTATATTCTTCACACTGTTGTAGACATATATCTGCCTATCTAGAGTGTAATAGCTGTCTTTGCTAACGTCCATAAGGAAAACAACCACTGATGCTAGGTAGTTAATAGCTGCTATAGCCTTCCTCTCTATCTCATTCAGTTCCTCGAGAGGTCTATCAAGAATTCCTGGAGTATCCATTATCTGTATCTTAAAGAAAGGCCCTAACACTAAATGCCCAAGGATTATGTTCTTAGTTGTGAACGGATATGAAGATACAACAGGCTTCACCGTAGATACCCTACCAACAAATGTTGACTTACCTGTTTGGGGCATCCCAGCAACAACTATCACAGGCTCCTCAGTGTTTATGCATGGGGAGTCCTTGGCTATCTTAACTGACTCAGCAAGTATGTCTAGGCATTTACGTGATCTCCTAACGACCGATAAAGCCCTACCAATAAACTCCCTAGCTTGCTTACGTGCTTCTGGAGCATCAATACTGTACTTAATTAGGGTACGGTACTCACGCCATAGCTTACTCAGGACCCTTAGAGCCTTAATTATCTTGAGACGGCATTCCTCATATCTTCCTAACCCACCGATAACTAACAATTCCCTATAGAACTCAGGTATATCGTCCCAAGGTGGTAAGTTATTCACTATGCTTAGCTTATCCTTAAGGTAGTTATAGACTCTTTCAGCCCTTATGAAGTACTTCTTAACGCCTCTGAACCTGGTTCTCGGTTGTAACGTGACTGGCTTAAGGTACAGCTTAAGGACATGCCCCCTTAGCTGCTCAAAGCTAGGTATGACAACACCCTTAATTACTTCCGGTAGGCACTTTTCCTCCTCTGCCAGACTACCTCACCATTCTTCATTAAGGCTATGACTCTATGAAGGGGTATACGTACCTCCCTACCCTCCTTATCTAGTACTAATGAGTCACTTTCTAATCTCTTAAGCTTATCTAGCGAGTACCTCTTTATACCACTCTCCTCTAAACGGTCGATAACTATTACTTCATAAGAACTTAAGCGTTCCTTCTGGGTCCATAGAACCTTATTTATCACAGCCCTTATAGTGCCCTCTCTCAGGATGTACACCTTCATGATATTTAAGCAAGTAACCTTAAATTTTCCTGTGGTTTTTAGTTATTGGTGATTTAAATTATGGACTATGAGAGGTTAAGAACCGGTGCTACAGCAGTCGGTATTAAGGTTGCTGACGGCATTGTACTGGCTGCTGAGAAAAGGGTTAGTTATGGTGGTTACATACTTAGTAAGGCAGGTAAGAAAGTCTTTAAAATTAAGGATAGGTTCGGTATGGCTTGCGCAGGGCTATTTGCTGACATGCAGACGTTAAGTAGACTCATATCTGCTGAGATAAGCTACTATGAGGTAAGTACAGGTAAGCCTATGAGTGTTAAATCAGCCGCTAGACTCTTAGCCGTAGTCCTATACTCCTATAAGAACTTCCCATTCCTATCTGAGATACTGTTTGGTGGTATAGATGAAGAAGGGCCTCACCTATTCGTCATGGATCCTGTAGGATCGCTTATAGAGGATGACTATGCAGCACTAGGTACTGGTGGAGCGGTAGCTATAGGGATTATTGAAGGTAGGTATAGGAGTGATTTGAGCTTAAATGAGGCTGAGAAATTAGCTGTTGAGGCTATTAAGGCAGCAATAAGTAGGGATGCTGTCTCTGGTGACGGTATAGATACCTTAGCAATAAGTAAGGAAGGACCTGCAGAAAAATTCTACCCTGTTTAAGGTGCTTAAACTGACGTTCAACCCATCTAAGGCTTCATACCTTCAGAAGAAGTTAGTTCAGATGGTTGAGTTAGGTAAGGACCCGCCTAGGATAGATTATGTTGCAGGTTTCGACTTAGCTTATTGTAGGGGTAAAGGGATAGCTGTGGCTACACTCTTTAAATACCCATCACTTAAGCTCATGGAGTACGTAGTAGTTGTTGGTGAGGTTAAAGTACCGTACATACCTGGGTTACTAGCCTTTAGGGAGTCACCACTCATATTTAAGGCGTTTGAGAAGTTGAGCATTAAGCCAGATCTCCTAGTGCTTGATGGGCATGGACTAGCTCACCCACGAAAGTTCGGTATAGCCACGCATGTTGGTGTAGCGTTAAATAGGTCAAGTATTGGTGTTGCTAAGAAAATGCTTTATGGTGAGTTAAGGAAGGTAGAGGGAGTTGAGTACATAGTTGTTGATGGTAAGTACGTAGGTTTCACTAAGGAGGTAGGCAGGGGGAAACTCTACGTCTCTATAGGTAATAAGATAACCTTACCTAAGGTCATGGAGGTCTTTAATAAGTTAATGAGGGGGCATAACCTGCCTGAACCTACATACATAGCTGATAGGATAAGTAAGGAGATGAGGGCTAAGTACTGTGGTGTTAAGGGTAAGAGGTAAGGTAGTGAGTGGATCTGGTGTAGGGGCTAAGTTCGTCTCCATGAAGTCATACATAGATATATTTAAATCACTCGGTATAGCAAAGCCCTACCCCGGAACTCTGAACGTCTTAACTAACATGAGTTATGAAGATATAGTTAAGGTATGCAAGCCCTTAAAATACATTCATGAAGTACGGAACGGGTACGGGATTCATGGGGGTCTAATCATTTGGAATGGTAAGTTGGTACGTGGCTCAGATGGTGTTAACGTTCTCGTAATTAGACCGTTAAGAAGTAGGCATGGGCCTGAGGTTCTTGAAGTTATTTCTGAGTTATATCTTAGGGGTAGGTTACTACTTAATGACGGAGATGACGTAGAGTTAATAATTAACTGTTGCTAAAGTTCTCTTTACAGAACATCTTCACAATTTTCTTTACTATCTCTGAAGTGCTTGACGTCCCCTTACAGAATCTTTCCTTAATCTTTATGACCTCACAATCAACACCTCTAGACCTTAACTCCTCCTTAAGCTTAATAGGGTCGAAGGGTTGGTCAGGGCCTAAGACCACATACTTAGGTCTTATATTGAGTATAGGTTTTAAGAAGTCCTTCTCATCACCTAATACCGCGTCATAAACGTATCTTACACCCTTAATGACCTCTAACCTATGTCTTTCATCATTTATGGGCTCCCTACCTTTAAACCTCAATACATTCTTATCCCTAGCTACTATGACATAGACCTTACCATACTTAGAAGCCTCCTTAAGGAACTCTATATGGCCTGGATGTATGATGTCAAACGTCCCACCAACAACTACTTTAGGTACTTCAGGTTTCTTTAACCATTTAAAGTCTGTTAGCCCCAAGTACCTTAGAGCATCAAGTAAGCCTTCAGCATAAGCAACCGTCACGAACGCCGTCTCTAGATCCCCTTTCTCGTAGTAGTAAGTTGAGTCCTTAAGGTAGGTCTCAGCTAGCTTGATAATGCTTAATGCTTTACCATCACCACTTAAGTTACTCCTAGCCTCCACCAACGCTTTCTTCAACCCTTTAATATACTTAAGGAGCCTTTGAGCACCTTTCCCGAAACTCACTCTTAAGCACCTTAAGAGACTCTTCCTCCACAAAATGAAGTTTTGGTGCGAGAATTATTAACGAGTGTGGTGGACCACCAAAATCAATCTCCCTAAGCCTACTTAACCTATCAACACAAATGAGCTGGTCCTTACCACCTAGCCTAGCTATACCTACGGCTTCCTCATCAAGGCTTAAAACACCCTCCCTATACCTCTCCTCGAACCTAAGCAGTATATCAACAGCATCGTTAATCTTCATGAAGACTCCCTTCTCAACATCTAGTTCAAGTAGGAGGAATGTATGGAGCCCCCTCTCCTTATTATCCTTAATGACGTAGTATGGGTAACCATATTCAACACCACCCTTAGGGAACACTATGGTGGCTGGCTTACCAAACCTATAACTACTCAGCCCGGTGTAGGTCATTACCGCACAGAATATTGAGATGCCTGGAATTACCTCAACATCATATCCACGCATCTTTAACTCATTAATTAACGCTACATGCGTAGTGGCTATGTGCGGGTCACCAACAACTAATACAGCTACATCTAACCCCTCATCAACTTTCTTAATAGCATCCCTTAATGACTTATCCTCTATATCAGTCCTCCTTAAGTACTTTACTTCCCTACCTAATACTTTAGCTAGCTCATTACCATCATCAACAAGTAAGCTTGTGTATGAGTTCATGTAAACTTCATCAACTCTCTTAATAACCTCTAAAGCCTGTAGGGTTATGTGTTTAGGTGTAAGCCCTATACCTACGAAGTATATCTTACCCTTTCTCATCCCCTAACCTTCCCTACCCTTAAC
>Ga0190312_1000061_pt1 | contig 42325 bp, 43 predicted proteins | sample 487007910_MG_FD_165046 | JGI IMG/M metagenome (GOLD analysis project Ga0190312, IMG submission 165046) | Hydrothermal vent sediment bacterial communities from Southern Trench, Guaymas Basin, Mexico - 4870-07-9-10_MG | ecosystem: Environmental > Aquatic > Marine > Hydrothermal vents > Sediment ... | reverse complement strand
GGGCATTACAAGATGGTCAGCTAAAACAAAAGCTCTGAAAAGTATAAAGAGAGAGCTCAAAGAAGCAGCAATAAGGGCAATTAAAAAGTTCGTGAAAGGAAAATAAAGCCGCTGAGAATCGAGGATAATATAATTCTTGAGTTAGGATTTCACTCCACTGATACCGCTGATATCGTGGAGATGATACCTGGAGCCGAGCGAGTGGATGGATTAACAGTTGTTTTTAAAACGAAGAATATTTTAGAGGCTTATAAGCTAATCGAACTCGCCATGATAATAGGTATAGGAATAGACTCACTTGTACAAAAAATGATGAAATGATCTTTAAGTCACTTTTATACCGCTCCTTAAGCGACCATTAATTACATAAGCAAAGGCCATTCTAGTAGTTGTGTGATAATATCCTATATTTCCATTCTTATCAATAACAATGATTCCTCCCCGCCCACCAGTCTTCCTATACATTAATTCTAAAGCCTTCTTAGCGGCCTCAGATACCGAAAAGCCTCTGGATAAGTAGTCAATAACTGTTTTTGACAAAAGAACCCTCATTATAGCTTCTCCATAACCAGTAGCTGCCACTCCACCATATGAATTATCAGCATAAGCTCCCGCACCAATTATAGGTGTATCACCCACTCTACCAGGCATTTTGAAAGGGATTCCTCCTGTTGAAACCCCTGCGGCTATATTTCCATTCACATCTAGAGCTACTGCACCAACAGTTTCTCGTCCCGAGAAAAAGTCTTGGGGTTTAAGCTTTTTCTCTTTGATCATGAGCCATCTTTTAAGCTCTCTCTCAATAATTAAGTCTTTCGGATCAATAAGTGTAAAACCTATCTTCTTGGCAAATTTCTCGGCACCCTCTCCTATTAGGAGGATATGACTTGTCAACTCAAGGACTTTTCTGGCTAAGGATATTGGATTTTTTATCCTCCTAACACCCGCTACAGCTCCAGCATTTAGGGAGGCCCCATCCATTATTAATGCATCAAGCTCAACAAATCCCTCCTCATTCAAGAAAGATCCTATACCAGCATCAAAAGTAGGATCATCCTCCATAACTTTGATAGCCTCTTCCACAGCATCAAGAGCGGACCCACCATTCTTTAAGATATCCCATCCAGCCAATACTGCTCTCTCACAGCCCTTAATATGCGCATCAACAAACTCATCTGGTATATCCCATGCACCACCGTGTACAATGATGACTGGTCTATTCAATGATCCATCCCCTCCGACTCACCAGACCTTGATGCCCACCGGTACTTCCTCACTTAATGTAATGAGATATACCTTACCAGTTTTCTCATCCTCAGCTACAATGAGCATTCCTTGGCTCTCGATACCCATTAACTTCTTGGGTTTAAGATTAACAACAAAGATCATTTTCTTGCCTAAAAGGTCTTCTGGAGTGTATTGATCACCAATACCTGCTACAATGACTCGTTCCTCGTCTCCAAAATCAACAAGCAATTTGATTAATTTTCGTGATTTAGGAATTCTCTCAGCACTTTTCACAAGCCCAACACGCATTTTAAACTTCCAGAATTCGCTAACATCATATAGTTCTTCCTCACTCATTTATCTCACCAAAACAAACTCATAAGGAATAAAGATCAAAAGTATAAATAAAATATTCATAGGAGATAGTACCAGAAAAATTGAGGACGGATAGAAGGAGATTAGTCATAACCATTATTAAAATTTTTCTTTGACTATGCTTGCTGTATTTTGGATACGCTCGCCTATATATTGCGTGGAGAATCATGGCTAAGAGTTTTAAGGTTTCCCATTCTATATATCTTCTCATGGAGCGGGCCTCGTTGCTCCTCCCGCTGGCTCAGTAATATTCTATTACAGCCCGCCCCTCACCGTAAAAAATAACGCCAAAGCGATAGTAGAAATTTTTGACAAAGCGAATTCATATGATTTTAATGGCATAACCATTGGGGGAAGAAGATGAAATTCTTTGTTGTATGTGTTTGGGGCAGCCCCCGTGAAGGAGGGAATACCGAATTCTTAGTCAAAGAGATCACGAAGCGATTAGATGAATTGGGGGTCCGTGTGGAGGTATTTAACTTATGTCGGATGAGGATAAACCCCTGTAAATCTTGTAGGTTATGTCTCAAGAGCAGGGGATTTTGTACTATTAAGGATGATATGACAAATATTCTTATCCCCCGTCTCATTGAAGCTGATGGGCTAATAGTTGCTTCCCCAGTTTACTTTAATAATGTATCTACCTGTGTTAAACTCTTCATCGACCGAACTTGGTGTTTAAGGGGACTATTAAGAAACATTGTTGGTGGCGCAATGGTCGTTGGCAGAGGATATGGTTCAGAACTCGCAATCTCGGCGATTCACGCCTTCATGTTAAAGCATGAAATGATTCTAGGATTCAGAGGAGTGACCGGTTTCGCTTTTGAGAAGGGTGAAATAAGACATGACAGAAGAGCAATAGAACTCGTAGATCAACTCGCTAACAGAATGGTGGAATTAATGCGCGCAACCGTTAAGCTTAGACGAGAACGAAAAATCAAAGGCTCAGCTAGGACGATCTAGAAAACGTCTCTATACGGCTTAGATTCCCCATTTTCTCTGTAATTTAAATTGTCATCTAAAACATAGCTTTCCTAATTTCTTGCTGATACTAAGAATGTGCATACATCCCTTTATATTCTCAACTTATCATAAGTTTACGGTTTCATTTAAGATATTGATTTTGCTCTGAAATTCCTAAAAATTGGGAACTAATTATTTTGATGATGTTTTTATTACATGTATATCCGACTTAAATAGGTGTTTTCTAAAGTATTTGACTGTATTATCGGTATCAAAATTCATAATTAATTGGTGAAATTATGAGTGGTACAGAGAATATATGGATCCTTGTAGATCCGCTTAGATGTAGCGGCTGTAGATTATGTGAAATTGTTTGTTCTCTTAAGCATGAAGGTATCATATGGCCAGAAGCTTCTAGAATAAGGGTTTTTGAATTCTTTCCAGGAATCAATATCCCGCATAGCTGTGTGCAGTGTCCCGATTATCCATGTGTATCAGCTTGTCCTGAAGGGGCTCTTTCTATAGATGAGAGGACAGGAGCTGTTATTGTAAATAAAGATAAGTGCGTTGGTTGTGGGGAATGTTATAAAGCGTGTCCTGGCAATGTTCCGAGAATACCTAAGGGGAAAAAATATGTCGTGATATGTGATTTGTGCGGTGGTGATCCCGAGTGCGTGAAAGTTTGTAATGAAGCTGGTTATGGGGCTTTAAGATTAATTCATATGGATCGAAGAAAAGTCAGGAAAATTTTTGCTGTTGATCCCTTATATAAAGCTAAGTTGCTAGCGGAGAATTTATACGGTGATAAGGAGGTGCTATAAATATGCCATATGGTTTCCATGGAAGATTAATTGATATCGATTTATCAAATGAGAAGATAAGAATTAAAGAGTTACCAGAGGACATCTATCAGAAATTTCTTGGGGGTAGAGGGTTAGGCACTTGGATTCTTTGGAATGAACTTGGAGCAAAGTGGGATGAAATAGATCCTTTAGGTGAAGAGAACTTATTACTCATATTAACTGGACCATTAACTGGTTATTACCCTGGAATGAAAATATGTATTACAGGCAAGTCCCCTCAAAGCAATGGAGTTGTTGGATCTACCATTTCTTCTGAAGTAGGTATTGAGTTAAAAGCTGCAGGGTATGATGGAATAATCGTGAGAGGTAAGGCAAATACACCCGTATACCTATTTATATATGACGATACAATTGAGATAAGGGATGCTTCTAAACTATGGGGCTTAACGGGAACCGAGACGATTAAGGCATTAATGAGAAATGTGTATGCGGAACTAAGGAGAAGAGAAGGAATTAGGGGAATTCCAAAAGAGCCAGCAATACTTTATATTGGACCAGCGGGAGAGAATAAGGTCAGAACAGCGGCTGTTATGTCAAAACTGGCTCATGCTGCGGGTTATGGAGGATATGGAGCTGTTATGGGAGCTAAGAATTTAAAAGCAATTGTTGTGAAAGGTACTGGCCCGCTTCCTCCCGTGGCAAATTTTGAGAGGTTCAAAGAATTATTAAGAGTTGTTTGGGAGCGTATTTTCAAGGTAGGTACGTTAAGATATTGGGGAACGGGTGCAGGTGGGTATACTGTTGGTGCGGAGAAGAGTGCAGAACCTATCAGAAATTGGCAGGAGGAGTATCATGATGATAAGAGGATAGGAGTTCTTAATTTTGAATTCAAATATTGGGTAAAGGATTTCTGGGGTGATTACGGGTGCCCAGTAACTTGCATGAAGCTTTCATATATTAAATATGGAAAATATAAAGGAGCTCTCACAGATATGCCTGATTACGAACTACAAGCTTATTTGGGAACTAATTTGGGAATATTCTCTGCGGAAAAAATAATTTACCTCGCATGGTTAGTTGATGAATACGGCTTAGACGCTATAAACACTGGCAATGTTCTAGCTTTTGCGGCAGAACTTTATCAGAGGGGAATTCTGACTAAAGAAGATCTGGATGGGATAGAACTTAAATGGGGAGATGCGGATGCTTTTGCTTCTCTCATAAAACTGATAGTGGAGAGGAAAGGTATAGGAGCTATTCTCGCCGAAGGCACGTATAGAGCGGCTATAAAATTAAGTGAAATAAAGAATACCGATGTTCTTCAATACGCTGTACAAGTCAAGGGAATTGCTGTGGGTGCTCATGGTATAAGGAGCAAAATAGACTACCCCGGGCCTATCAGCTACGCGGTATCGGTGCAGGGGGGCGATCATACGTCAACTGCTGTTAAGGAGTTACCTGCTAGATCGGCTAGGGGAGAGCTTATCTCAGCATTTGATGATTCAGCGGTAGTTTGTTCGTTTACAACATTTGTTCTCGGATTCGAAGAGAGGTTGGATTTCCTCAACACAGTAACTGGTTGGAACATAACAAGCGAAAAATGGATTAACGAGATTGGGCTAAGAATAATTCATCTTCAGCGACTACTTATCCTACTTGGAGGTCCTGATGTTTACTGGGATCCAAGAATTCATGATGATAATCCTCCAAGATTCTATGAACCATTGCCATCTGGTCCAGCAAAGGGTGAAAAAGTAGATAGGAACGAAGTGGTAGAGCTAAGGAAGAAATATTATCAAGAGATGGGTTATGACGAATATGGAATTCCACGTGAGGAAGTTTTGGATAAACTCGGAATTACCAATTATAAGACAGCTCTTGAGAAAATAAGAAAGAGACTCGGTGTATGAGCAAATGGGCAAGATACGGATATATTATAGAGTATTGGCTCTCATCCTTACTTCTCTCCCCCTATATTTTTGTATGAATACGTTAGAATTCTTCGTGATTCACTGGATTTTTGGGGTAGGAGATCCAATAATGATTGTCTCCAGTATAGTGGCTTGGCACTCAGCCAAGTACTTCCTCTTAGGTCTTTTTCTTGGAACCATAGCGATACCCATCATGAGATACTTTATAGCACCCGTTCTAGCCCTTGAAATAATTCTAGAAGCCAAAATACTTCATGTATCAAGACTAGTAATCTTGAAGACACGGAGAAGTTTTTTCAAACCAGCGATCTTTAAATATGCTTATATCTTGTTCGGACCAGTGATGCTTATTGTAAGAATATTCACTATTGTTTCATCCGGCGACCCATTAAGATTTTATCTAGTAGCTTATGAGTTTATAAGGCAGTACGCTCCCCTGCTAGTTATTATCTTAGTTCTTCCTTATTGGCTTATAGAATATTCTAATTTAAGAGAATTAAGGGCTCAAAACACCATGTATTTCCCTAGTAAGTTATTGTGGTGCTTTTACATGATAATAGTGGGCATAGGCTCACTAACGGCTCTGGTTCCTATCTATGTAGAAGCTGCCATCATTTTTGGGGATTTATATTTAGCTCTCTGGTTCATAATAATTGTGATTCTAGCCAGCTATACACCACTATTATTCCTGGTTATCGGAGTATTCAGCGCCATTTATCATATATCACCAGACATTCTGCAAAAAATTGTAGATGGTTTTGAGTTAATGGTAATAAAAAATGTTAGGGTGGGGAGAGTAGAGATCTCCTTAGAATCATTAAACACATAGCTTTTCTAACGGATTTTTATTTTTTTAAGATAACAACTTGATCAAGTAACTATATCAAGCGGAATAGGATATATTGCGGGAATTCTGTGGCGCCTAGATAAGCCATAGTGATCAAATTCAATACCTCTTTCCACTTCTTACTATCAAAAACCTCGGGATATATTCTTAGTGTACCATATTTTATCGGTATTTCATCGATCTCTGATACATAAGTTAGTTTTTCCTCAGAGAGCTTTGGGACAAATCTCTCAGCTACCTCTATGATTCTCTCAACCACGTATCTGCGCACTTGCAAGCATTTTGACCAATCACCCTTCATTGCTAATACATGTACCTCATTACCTATTCTGGAAAATGATATTAGAGCTCTGAGGTTGATCTCTGATGCCAAAATGAAGTCAGAAGCCATAAAGTGTGGAGGAATCGTTGGCCATTCCCTAATAGCTCCGATCAATCTCACATTATCTTCATAAGTGTAATCGATGAGTTCGTCAATACTTCTTGTGTGGGGTTTGATTATTTCAAGGGAATCTGTTACTAAGTATAAAGAATCGGAAAAGGAATGTGAGAGTTTTTCATTACCATAGCTTCTAGAGAGTTCCTTATATAATTCATCACCTCTGTGTTCTGAAAGAAGAATTCTGAAATAATCACTCATCTCGACCTTAAGAGTAGGTCCAGAATACTTATCAATAATTTTCCGAATAGCTAAATTGAGCAATCTTTCAAGCAACCTTGCCATGAATTATCACGACGAGCATAATAAATTGCATAAACTATAGTTAATGAGTAATAGTACGTACTTTTCATAACTGTTTCTATTGGTGATTCACATGCTAAGGAAAGAGATCATTTATTTTGAAAAGCCTGGGAAAGATAATACAGACGAAACCTTAAAGGCCGCTAAGAAAAGAGCCGATGAGCTGAGAATAAGAGACGTTGTAGTAGCTTCTACAACGGGTTATACTGCTTCAAGGGCTGTTAAGGTGTTTAATCCAAGGGAATACAACTTAGTTATAGTTACCCATATGACTGGTTTTAGAAATCCTGGAGAACAAGAGTTTCCTGCCGAATTAAGAGAGAAACTCGCTTCAATGGGGGCAAAGATATTAACGTGCACGCATGCTTTAAGCGGTGTAGAAAGAGCTCTTAGGAAAATGCTTAATACGTGGGGTCCAGTGGAGTTTATTGCTCAAGCTCTTAGGTTATTGGGAGAAGGCATAAAAGTGGTTGTTGAGATAGTTGTAATGGCGGCCGATGCTGGCCTAATACCGATTAGTAAAGATGTAATCGCCATCGCGGGTACTGGTCGGGGAGCAGATACAGCTTGTGTGGTAAAACCAGCGCACTCAACGAATTTCTTTGATTTATTCATAAAGGAAATAATCTGTAAACCGTTAAAACATTTTGAATAGGCGTGTTTTATCTTCTATCGTTAGCAAATACGCTACCTTTTTAATTATATTTTCTAATCATTTTATTCCGTAATCATACGTAAAAATACGTGTAGCCATTTTTATGCCGTATCTAAGGTGTTTAGATGGGAGCTCGTGAAGTATCCATAACAGCTATTTTAACAGCTTTAGCCATAGCGCTTGCCTTATTTCCTCTTCAGTATCCTTTTCCTCCTCTCTCCTTCCTAAAATTTGATATAGCTGAACTACCTGTTATGATTGTCAGTGTTATGCTTGGACCAGTATATGCTTTTATCTCCAGCATTATCCTAGGACTGGCCTATGTTTCTCGGGATCCAATAGGAGCTATCTTTAAGACTCTGGCAATATTAAGTATGGCATTACCTATATCCTCAGCCGTCTATATAATGCCTAAAATTAAGAACAAAAGATTAGGCATCTACATGCTAGCCATATTTAGTGTAATAATAAGATCAGCCTGTATGACTCTAGCTGACTATGTTTTGATCCCCATCATTTATACCCCAGGGATTCCTTTAGAGACTGTGGCTTCATGGTTCGGTATGAGCCTAGGGGTGTTTCTATGGTTTATATTCCTCTTTAATATACTTCAAGGACTAATCAATATCATACCGGGAGTGGTCATAGTTCTCAGTCTTCCGAAGGAGTGGGCACCAGAGTGGCTGAGATCCTCAGAATAGATAATATAAGTTTCAGGTATTTTGGGCGGACAAATGAAGCTTTAAAAAATATAAACTTAAGGATCAATGAAAATGAGATCGTCTTATTAGCGGGTAGATCTGGATCCGGAAAGTCCTCTTTACTTCGAGTAATTAATGGTCTTATTCCATTTTTTTATCGTGGTGACTTTTCTGGTCAAATATTCTTTTATGATGAAGATATTACACACATCCCTCCTAGAGAGAGAACTAAGAAAGGAATGGCTACTGTTTTGCAATTCCCTGAGGATCAAATATTAGCTAGAAAGGTTTGGAGAGCGGTTGCATTCGGTTTAGCTAATCTTGGTTTCTCCCGTGAAGAAATAATTAAAAGAGTTAAGGAAGCCCTTAAATGCGTTGATATGTGGAGTTTCTGGGATTATGATACATTAGCTCTCAGCGCTGGTCAGAAGCAGAAGATTGTCTTAGCCGCTGCTTTGGCCATACAGCCTCATCTCCTCCTCCTTGATGAACCGACTTCTCAGCTTGATCCAGCTAGTGCTCAGAGATTTCTGATCTCACTTAAAATAATTAGAGAAGAACTTGGTATGACTATCATAGTAGCAGAGCATAGGTTCGACGAGCTTTCAACAGTGGCGGATAGAGTTATTCTCATAGATGATGGGAGAATAGTGGCTAATGGCCCCCCTAGAAAGATATTTGCTACAGAATTACCGGGGAAACTAGGTATTGGGTATCCAAAATTGGCGTTGCTTACGAGATTCTTGGCTCCAGATTCGAATGTTTTTCTAGGCCTAGAAGAGCTTAAGAATGAATTAAGACGCAGGAACTGTGTAATTCAAAGAATAGATAAAGAGTCTAAGCGGGCGCATCCAAAGGGATCTAGACACGCCATTGTTTTGGATGATGTATGGTTTGCATATGACGGTGAATGGGTTCTTAAGGGCTTTTCATTGAGTATTAGGGAAGGTTCTTTTGTGGCACTAATGGGTCCCAATGGTGCTGGGAAAACAACTCTCCTTAAGTTAATTGCGTGTATACATAAACCAGTCAAGGGCCAAGTTTTTCTGTTTTCAAAAAGCACTAATAATCTGCGGTTAAAAGATGTTGTGGGTTTAGTAGGGTATATGCCTCAGAATCCTGAAGAAATCTTCTTTAATAAAACAGTTTATGACGAAATAGCCTTCGGCTTAAGAATGCAGGGAATTAAGGAGAATGAGGTAAGGAGGAGAGTTCATGCAATAGCGAAGTTCCTTAGGATCGACCATCTTCTTGAAGAAAACCCATTTGCTTTATCTGGTGGGGAAAAACTGAGGGTCGCGCTTGCCTCGGTACTTATACTGGATCCAAAAATTCTTCTTTTTGATGAACCAACGCGAGGAATCGATTGGGAGACTAAATTATCATTTCTATCAAATATAAAGCAATTAGTTCATACTAGAACAATCGTGCTAGCAACGCATGACGTAGAGCTGCTAGCTGAGCTTAATGTAAATGATGTTATCGTATTGAATGACGGACGCGTAGTACTTACTGGTAATAAGAGAGAAGTGCTTTCAAATCCCGCTATTGAGAAGTATGGTTTAGTGAGGCCGAAAATAACTTATTTAATGAAGAGTCTTGGTGCGGAGGGGATAGTGAGCATAAATGAGGCATTAAAAAGCATTAGGTGCCTTAAATGAGTACATCTCGAATAATCACTTACGTGCCACGTAACAGTGTTTTACACAAAGCTAATCCAGCTACTAAGCTTATACTAACTTTTTTCCTGATATTTGTACCATGGGTATCGAGTCAGTATCTTTTCTCTTCTCTTCTTGTACTTCTAATTGTTTTAATCGTTAGTAGAAGTTATCGAGACATCACATATGTCTATAAATTAATAGTAATTTTCGCGATAATCTTTATTCCGCTAAACACATTATTGTATTCAAGCATTATCGCTGAGAAAACTTATATATTAAGACCATGGATAACGAGAGAGGGCTTGTATCAAGCAATTACCGCCTTATTAAGGATAATTATAGGCGTTGTATCCATCAGCTTGTTCTTTGTTACAACGAGTCCAGAGGAAATAGAGGATTTTCTGCTTAGGATTAAAGCTCCCGCAACATTTGTTTTAAGCCTAGTTTTATCAGTAGTATTCGCTCCTCTCCTATTAGAGGAAGTCGAGAGAATAAAAATGGCTCAAATGCTAAGAGGTGCTGCAGGAGGGAAAAAAATAAGGAGTTTAGGGATTTGGCTAAGAGCTTTAGGCATTCCGCTAATAGTATCAGCTCTTCATAGAGCGTTGAGGATGGCTGAAGCGCTAGAGGTTTGGGGAGCGCCCTCCCCCATCAGAACTGTTCTCACACCCTTATCCTTTAGTATGGAAGATATTTTCATTATAACCCTTACTGCACTTGTTCTTTTAGGCCCCTATACTCTTTTGAAGCCTCTCACGGAAATGTTCAGTTATCTTATCTATCATCTCACATAATGCTCTCATTCCAGCTTCCTCAGCTTCCTTACGAATCTCTGAGATCTTTTCTAAGGCCTCTTTTACCTCAAGAAGAGTTAGGCTCTGAACAAGTCTGAGGGTTATTAGCCAATATATGACTGGATAACCCTTTAAGGCTTCTCTAATCTTTTCAAGTTCCTCTATTATAGATTCTAGTAATTCCCTACTAACCGTCTTTAGTTTAATTACCTTTGCCAATTGAATCAATGCCCATAATATATTGGAGTAATAGGTGGCAAAGAGTGCTGGTGATAGGTTCCATAGTGTCCATACATCCTCATTAACAATATCATCGAGCTGTTCTATGACTTCTATCGATGCCTCATCGCGTTTTGTCAGTATCTCTGCTATGAAGGAGACCATCCATGACATTAATAATGCATAATCCAGACTCTTTATTTTCCCAAGGAATCTGTACTTATTAAGTCGTCTAGTCCATCCAATAATCTCCTTCCACTCTTTACTGAGGAGATCCTTTGCAGTTATTATTGAGAGTAATCTTAGTATTTCTAAGTAGCGTAGGTAAGTCTCAGCTTTGAGTGCTATAGGGACTTTCTGAGCTTTGTCTAAGGCTTTCTTCCAGTTTTTCCACCCAACTACGAACAATTTTAGTATTTCCTTTATCTCCTCAATACCAATCTTTTGTTGCGTATAGGCTACCGATAATGTTGTTGCCCAACTCCTAAGCCATAATACAACTTCATCGAATTTTTTATTCTGATAATCCTTCGTTACCTTATATTGCAGATCTCCAATGTAGTATAGCCAAGTATCGGATGGTAATTGATAACTATATAGGATATGATATATTATTTCATAGCTCCTATATAAACTATGGAGTAGAGAGCTTTCCGGGAAAAGCTTAGCATACATTCTGGCAAGTTCAACATCTACTGGAGGAGATGCGACTAAGATGTAAGCTATAGAATCTTCTAAATCCCTAGTGATATAAGACTTGACAACAGTTTTATTAGTCAACATAAGTTTGGATCTATTCATTGATGAAAGAACGCTGCTGAATTCATCAATTTCTAGCTCTAATAATCTCTGAAGAAAAATATCCTTAATACCGTTAATCATTTTCCTAAGCGCATCAGGATTAATCATTTCTGGCTGATCGCTCTCCATAAGCATTAATGCCAATTTCACAAATAAGGCTTTCCAGATATCAGATTCTCCATCAAGTAGTAATACTAATTTTGATAAGCTATTTTTGTAATCGAGCTCTTCTATATTCTTTAGAACTGATTGGACATCAGCGAAGGCTGTCTTCTTGGGTCTTATATTTTCGATATCTATCTGGCGCGGTTTTTCTGGTGGGGGAACCAAATCTATCTTTCTTACTCTGCCATGACCAATCAATCCCTTAACCTTAACTAAAACATCCTTCACAAGCTTAATGTCTGGTGGGGGAACACGAAGATATCTGTCAATAAGATCCATTACTTCAGCTTGGATGGTTTCATCGATCTGGAGCTGAATTGGATCATAGCCAAATCTCTCAATCTCAAGAATTATTCTTTCAGCTAAATCTTCAAGACCTTCCTCCTCACTATCTGAAAAGAGCGTGAATATGAAGTTCTCAGAGCTTGCAAAATATAAATGAATGCTCTCGGTCTCTACATGTCTTAATCTACTATGAACCAAGCCTTCAACAAAGGAATACATCACAGAGCTTATCTGAGCGAAGAAATTTCGTCCCTCTTTGGTAAGCACTGGCACATATTCACGAATAATTATCGGGGTGCCCCCAGAATCCGCTAGAATGTAACCTATGATCATCCCATATCAGCTCTTAGATTTTTCAATTTATCAGGTTTCTAATATTATACACTACTAATGAACTTTAAAATAATGAAATATTACTTATTCAATGTAATTGTGAATATGAGTAGTAATTCAATATGGATAATATTCTATAAAAATCCTTCTGTACGTGTTCCTACGTATAATGGAATTCAAGAAATAAATAAATATGAGAAGGAAAGGTCAAAAATATTGACAAGAAAAGTCATTAAAATGGGACTTCATCGGCATTCGGGATGCTCTCTTTTGGCCTAGACTCTCAACGGTTCTCCCCGAGCTCCGATGTAAAAAACAGGTTTAGGGGAGGGTCTTAAACCATATTCCATTGCTCTATCAGATAAATCAAGTAAAATCGGCAATATGTCATGGCCTCTTAGAACACCTAATCCCCCCTTCTCCGCGAGTTCTATCTCGTTAAAGTATTTTGCATTGTCTCTTCTTATCTTTCTCGACCAAAAAGCTATCGGAAGGGGCATGCCAATGTGACGACCTCTAATGCTTGATGTAGAGTGATCTCCAGTAACTGCTATAACAATATCCTCAAGCTCAAGGAGGGGTTCTAAGGCCTTATCTATTCTCGCTATGAATTCCGCCTTTCCTTTTGGATTAAGATCATGAGATAATGTATCGAGAGCCTTAATATGGAGAAATACGAAATCATATCCCTTATCAAGCGCTTGGATAACCCCCTTTACCTTTCCTTCAAGATTTGTATCTACCCTCCCAGTTGCGCCCTTTACTTTTATCTCTTCCATTCCAATAGTTCTTGCTACGCCCTTATATAGAGGTCCTCCTGCAACGAAGGCGGCTCTGAAGCCCCATTTCTCTCTAAAACTCATTAATCGTATAGCTTTTCCAGCACCACGTGGCAGTATAATATTTGCTTTTAAGAGCCCTTTCATCTCTCTCTTTACATTAAGTTCATGATTATTTAACACTTCATATGAAAGTTTTACAACACTATTAACTATCTGAGCAGTATATTCTGCGGATTCTCTTTCCTCAGAAGGCGTATCCTCAAATGGTTGTGCTTTTAGAACTGGTGAGTTAATCTCATGGGGATCTGTATCAGTTATCCTCCAAGAGAGTTCCTTCTCTGGCTTAATAATCATTACACCCCGATGCTCAAGGGTATGTTTTAATACCACTGGCAAACCCTCTTCCTCGATTCTCTTCTGAAGATCTCGTGTTAAAATTTCAGCATCCTCATCATTAATTCTGCCCGCTCTCCTATCGACAATTATAAGTTCTTTTCCTACCTCCTTAACAGTAGCTAGATTGAATCTGAGTGCGACCTCTCCTTCCCTTAGCCTTATACCAGCTCCAATAGCTTCGAAGAAGCCTCTTCCTGGATACTCCTTCTTAATATCATAGCCAAAGATTGAGAGATGGGCCGTATCACTACTTGCGGGAATCCCAGGAGATAACGGATACATTATTCCTCCAATGCCCTCTCTAGCAAGCTTATCGAGAACTTTTAATTTACCCGATAAGTACTGTAGGGGAGTACCATTAAGTTCTGGGATATACTCATCGCCTAGTCCGTCAAGAATTATCAGGATGCACCTTAGCATGATATCACCTGAATAAAATAACATAGTTTGGATATATTCTTTGGTATTAGGATATAAAATAGTGGAAGTAATATTCGAAGTGTGGTGAGGGAGAAGATTGAATAATTTGGGTAAGGAAATCCTGAAGAGAATTAGTAATGTAGTAAACTTGGATGAGGAATTGTTTGTTGTTGATTACGTATCCGATGATCCCTTCGAAAAGCTTGTAGCAATTATTCTTAGCCAGAATACTAGTGATAAGAATGCTATAAAGGCACTAAATAACTTAAAAGAAAAAGTAGGATTATCCCGCAAGGCAATTCTAGAGGCTGATTTAAGAGTAGTTGAAGAAGCATTAATACCAGGGGGATTATATAAGGAAAAGGCGAAAAGGCTAAAGCTTATAGCTGAAAAAGTTAGTGAGGATGATCTTCAAAGAATCCTTAGTCTCCCTGTTGAAGATGCCAGAAGAGAACTCCTAAATCTTCCAGGAGTAGGTAAGAAGACGGCTGATGTCTTTCTAGCTATCTATGGAAAGAGAACTATTGGAGTGGATACTCACGCGGCTAGAGTGGCTAAGCGATTGGGTATTGTTGATTCTGAAGCCAAATACGAAGATATTAGAAAGGCCCTGGTAGAGGTTTTCGATTTTGTGGACAATTATGATATCGTTCATAGATACCTCATTGCGTTAGGTAGGAAATGGTGCAAATCGAGGAGGCCTAAATGTGAATCTTGCCCAGTAAGCTCTCTATGTAAGTATCATTCTAAAAGTTCCCAACGAATTCACTAGCGGCCATATATACTGCATTATAAATATATACAAATACATACTATTCTCTGAAATAAGTCGTAATCTTCTATTCTCGTTAATATTTTTGCTAAAGTGAATCCTTATGGTTGGAGAAAAGAAAGTTTCTAAAGAAGAATTATTGAAAAAAGCAATGGTCTGGAGAGAGGTTGCTGAAAAATTACATAAGTTCTATCGCGGAAAACTAATGGTTCTCCCTAAATGTGCAATTGAGTCCTATGACGACTTTGCATGGGTGTATACTCCAGGAGTAGCCCAACCATGTAGGATAATTCGCGAAGACCCCGAGGCAGTATGGGATTATACTAATAGATGGAACTATGCTGCTGTGGTGAGCGATGGGAGTAGGGTTCTAGGTCTAGGGAATATTGGCCCAGAAGCGGGATTACCAGTAATGGAGGGCAAGGCTGTTTTATTCAAGTATTTAGGAGGCGTTGATGCATTCCCCCTGGTGACTAGGGCTAGTACTGCAGATGAATTAGTTCAATTCCTTAAATGGATCGAACCGAACTTTGGGGCAATTAATTTGGAAGATATTGAGAAGCCAAAATGTTTTGAGGTCTTAGAGAGAGCTAGAAATGAGCTTCAGATATGTGTCTGGCATGATGACCAACAGGGTACCGCTACTGTGGTTTATGCGGGATTAAAGAATGCTCTAAAAGTTGTTGGTAAGAAGCTAAGTGAGGCAAAGATTGTATTCTTAGGATTTGGATCCGCGAATAAGAAAACTGCTGATGTCCTATTACTTGCTGGCGCTAAACCAGAAAACATGTACATCGTTGACTCTAAAGGTTTGTTAGGTCCTCATCGGAAAGATGTTGTTGGAACATACAAGGAGTGGTGGGCTCTTCACACGAATTCAGATCATAGAGAAGGTGGACTGGATGAAGCTTTAAAGGGAGCGGATGTTCTAATCGCAATGAGTAGACCTGGGCCAGGAGTCGTCAAACCAGAGCAGATAAAATTAATGAACGATGATGCCATCGTTTTTACTTGTGCTAATCCAATTCCAGAGATATGGCCTTGGGAAGCTAAAGAGGCTGGAGCTAGAATAGTAGCTACTGGAAGAAGTGATTTCCCCAATCAGATTAATAACTCTCTGGGATTCCCAGCAATTTTCAGGGGAGTATTAGATGTCATGGCTAAGACCGTGACGGATGAAATGTGCATAGCAGCGGGGGATGCTCTAGCGAAGTTTGCTGAGGAAAGAGGTATTCACGAAAATTACATAGTGCCGAGAATGGATGAACCAGAAGTCTTCCCATATGAGGCTGCCGCTGCGGCTATGCAGGCTGTGAAACAGGGAGTCGCAAGAAGACCAACCACGTGGAAGGAAGAGTATGAGAGGGCGAAGCAGATTATTGAGGAGTCTCAGGCGATGCTTGATATCTTAATAAAGCATGGCTTAATTAAACATATTCCAGAGGAAATCAAAGCAATATACACAAAAAAGAAGGAACAAAAATAATCTAACCACATTTTATTACTAATAGATTGGCCTATATTCCTTTTTCTTGGTTTTTGGTTTGTCAAAAATTTCTTTGATTTTTTCTCTTGGCTTGTGGTTTGTCTCTTCTTTGCGGATGTACGAGTTTGCGTGGCCTGCCCCTCCATATTAAAGTCTTCTGGCTACGTTAAGAGACTATGCCAGGATGGGGAAAACATGAAAAACAACACCTAGAAAAACCCGATAAATTTTTGACAAACCAGATCTGGAATTATTAATTTTAGATGAGCCCACAGCTAATTTAAGTAGGCAATATAGAGAGGATAATCTCAATCATAAGGGAATACAAGAAAAAGCAGCGAGGAGTATTAATAGCGACTCGTGATGAACTACTAGCTCTTGAAGTATCGGATTACTTATATGTATTAAATAATGGGGAAATTATAACCCATGGAAAACCAGAAGAAGTTCTTCTAATGGAAGATAAACTTGAAAAAGATGGATTAATGCCTCTGCAGGAAATTATATTAAGAATTAAGAGAATTACTGGGGAGATTTCTTCATAAATAATAGAGTTTTTTGGCTGATGATTGCCCTAGCTAATTACTAACGGGGACTTCTAAACATTATTAGTCGGATATTCAAAATGCTTAAAGAGTTTTTGGAACAAAAGAGGAATGCTTAATGTTCCTCTTTTATCTCCTTATAAAACTCAAGTATTCTTGAGAAACCCTCGGAATATTTCTCATTACTAACCGCTAAAAGTATTCTTATGTAGCTCTTCCATCTAGGTCCGAAATCCTCTCCAACAGCCACACTGACGAGTTTCTTTTCAAGAAGCTCCCTAGCGAATATCCAGGAATCAATGCTTGGGAGACCGATCCATGCATATATGCCACCCATTGGTTCCTTCCATTCAATATTCTCCTCACTAAGCCTTTTCCTCGTTAGCGATATGTTTGTCTTTATCTCCTTTAACCAGATCGGAAGGAGCTTCTCTTCTATTTTCTCCTCAATGCATCTCAGAGCAATGTACTGTGCCATAGATGTTGGACATACATAGGTATGAAGTTGCATGATGGTTATTTTCCGAGCTAATTCCTTGTTTGGTGCCACGAGATAACCTATTCTGAGGCCTGTTAATCCATAGGTTTTAGACATAGAATATACGGAAAAAACTTTCTCTGAATTTATACTAGCTACTGATATAGGCTCCCTAGTTAAGGGATAATCCTCATAAACCTCATCACTAATTACGAAAACGGAGTAATCTTCTGCGAAATCGATGATCTCCCGCAATTCCTCTCTACTATATACATAACCAGTGGGATTGGACGGAGAATTTACTACAATAGCCTTTAACTTCCCTTCCTTCTTTCTTAACTCTTCTGTAATCTTAGATAAAGTCTCGTAGTTATATGAATTCTCTGGGATTCTAACTATTTTAGCCTCTGCAACTCTGATAATAGAGGGGTAAGCGAACCAGGCAGGGTCAGGTATTGCCACATAATCATTTGCGGCAATTAACCGGAAAATGAGGCTTAAGGCTGCCGTACCTCCAGCTGTAACCACTATCTGGCTAGGCCCTGCATCAATTTTATTTTTTCTATGTAATTTCTCACTCAAAACTTCTCTTAATTCACGAATCCCCCTAGGATCCGTGTAACGTGTGTAGCCCTTCTCTATAGATTCTTTGAAGAATCCTATTATTTCTTCTTTAACATAAGAGGGTACAGGAAAATCTGGTTCTCCTAGATGTAGTCTCAGTGCATTCTTTCTTCGAGCCCTGGCTGTAATCCTATCAGTCTTTGTCACAAGTTTCTCTAGCTCGATCATGCTCAGCACCTCTCTGGAAAATAGACTAGGATGAGAAATTGTTTCTCTTCCTCCTTACTAAGAATCTTTTTAGCAATTCTTTTGCTGGCGTATATATTTTCTTAAGAGGCCATTCTATCTTAATTCCAGCGGCTTTTAATCTTGCAAGAGTTGTGTCGTAGGGATCAATGATTTCCTCTTCCAGAGTAAGGACAAGTTTTGGATCGATCTCTAATAACTTAATTATCAATCTTTTTCTTTCCTCCATGTCCATAATTCGTGGATCAAGACTCATAGCGGCTACATGGAATGGGATTTCGTATTCTATCAAGTTCTCTATTGCTTTAAATGGTAGCTCGAAAGCTTCTGGTATTGCACCAGTTTTCCGCATGAAATCCTGGGGAGTACCTGCCTTTAGGGATACTCTAACATAGACCTTGGAAAACTTGGTAAGTTCTCTTACATAGCTCTTATCATGACCAAGCAATATTCCATTTGTTTCTAGAATGAAGAGTTTAAAATAAGGATCATCCTCAATAAGTTCTAATAAGGAGATAAGATGTTCTCTCCCAATGGTAGGCTCGCAACTCGATAGCCTGCATTTTTTAACCCCTTTTTTAACCCCTTCCCTCTTCATTATATCAAAGACCTCTGTGGGAGTTAGAAATTTCCCGTATTTTTCAGGAAAATCTCGAGAGGGATAGCTCCAGCAGAATATGCATCTTAAACAACAGCCAACAGCGTAACCAGTTACGATGCCTCTATAAACTCCAGCAACGTATATATCATCATATTTACGTGCGAGCTCGCCTCTTATCCTTTTACACACGATTTTTTCTGTTACCTTAGCTAGCCAGATTGGGTCAAATGGCTTAAAATTTTTAGTGATCATGCGGGGATAATTCTCAATCATGTTTTTCACATTGATAAGGGATTAATACTAAAAAGATATTTTTTCGCGAAAGGATAAAGACTTATAACTTTTACATGCCTAATTATATTAATTACTATTGTAACACATACTTTTATCGACTGAGTTTTAGGAACTTATGCATTTCTTTCCTCCCTTTTTATTACTGCTCCTTGGCGTTTCCAGCGTTTTTGGTAACAATTAAGTGAGGGGTAAAGGATGTCCGAGGAAATTATTAAGGAAGCTGTTATTCTTGCAGCAGGACTTAGCACAAGACTGAGAGATCATATCAAGGAGAAATCCAAGGTTCTTTGCCAGATAGCTGATAGGCCGCTCCTAGCTTTTCCAGTAGAGGTTTTAATGCATGCTGGAGTAGAGGAGTTTAAGATTGTAGCGAATCAGTTTAACCATATTTTCGTGAGAAAGATTATGAAGGAGCTCTTTGAGGTCAAATTTGAGGTGATTGTGAATAGGTTTCCAGAGCTCGGTAATGGGTATAGTGCTCTCTTAGGGGCTAGGCATGTTCACTCTGAGATATTCATATTGTCGATGGGGGATCATATCTACGCTCCCTCTGTCATTAAGAAGATATTAAGAAGAGCTAGAAGCGAATTCGATATCATTGTTGGAGGGGATAGCTCACCTAGATATATTGATGTTAGGGAAGCAACAAAAATTCTTACAAGAAAGGACCGGGTAATCAGAATTGGTAAAAATTTGAGGGAGTTCACGCATGTGGATATTGGTGTTTTTGTGGTTAAAAAGAGTGTATTAAACGAGTTTATATCTCTATCAACGCGTAAAATCACATGGTCAGATATCATTAATAGAGCTGTTGAGAGGGGATATAAGGTGGTTATCGCAGATATTTGTGGGGATTATTGGACAGAAATCGATACGCCAAATGATCTCCAAGAAGTACTAAGCGGTATGAGAAGAATGGTTATAAAAAACGTTCTGAAACAATTAGAATTCCGTTTTCGATATGAAGTTATGGAAAGGACGTTTCAAAAGGAGCAATTAATAATATAAGTGATTCAAAATTATCGGTTACCGGGGATTATATCTCCTAAGTGTTTTGATAATGCTTTTACTCTTACCGGCTAATGTAGCATTTATCTTCGCTATTGCTAGAACTCTAGCACGTGGGGAGCGGATCTCAATAGAATTGTTGCGGTCTATGATAGGCCTATCTATGGTTGCTTTAATAGCCTCGGTTATCGCTATCATTGGACTTATCCTATATCTTATCTTCATATACGATATTGGCAAGAAATACGATATGAGTTCTGCCAACAATGCTCTAGGCATTAGAATAATCCATTTGATTTTTGCTCTTATCATGGGCTTTATCATTGGGGGTGTATCCTATATTTTATACCCGATCACAGCATCCATTCGAGCCATAGTGGACGGCATATCAACGTTTTTCATAATAGTTTTCTACTACTATGTTTCGCAAATGTTTAAAGAATTAGGCGAATACTATAGGAGTATTGAGGAAAATCCCGCATTAATTGATAATGCCTTAGAAGAATTAGCAGGGTTTTCAGGACCAATAAATATAAGAGATTTTATCCGGGAAAAGAAAATCCCCTATGAAGTATTTATTAAAAACTGGAAGAGAAAATAATAAAGGGAGAGATCAAGGGGGCGCTCTTAAGAGAGACTTTTTATCCAAGTAGCACGGAGTCTTCTACCACTTCTGCAAATTAAACTTTTCCTTATTATGGTATATTCAATAAATCGTGGATAAGCAGAATTCAGGTTTAAAATTTTAAACGATGCATGAGTTGAATTATCTTAAGACTTTCTAGTTTTTCTTCTCTTCTCATATAGTTCTTTTAGAAGAGGAATAGCCTCAAGGTCTTCCTTGCTCACTAGCTCCCAAAAGATTCCACTTGGCTTTTTATAAGGAGTATTTGTTCTGATAACTCGAGTAGGTGTGACTATAATATCCACTGGCATATCATGCTCCGTCATCGGAATTCTCTCAACAACCTGAATATCGTGAACTGTAGTTATTATAGGGGCACTCTCGCTTATCGCATTATACTCTCTTAATATCCCGTACTCTATATCAGAGTACCCGTGCCCCTTGCCCACTCTACCACCTAGCGGATCAACAGCTACTGATCCTGTGATCTTAGCATCAACTACTATTTCTGATGGATGTACCATTCTCCCATATCTAAAAGCTCTCTTTATGGTAGTGGCCTTCCATATATCTTTCTTAGGTATTTTATCTGGATCAAGTAATAGAAAACCTCTTTTAATCCTTGGGCTAGCCATAATAATCTTCTTCCCCTCCAAAAGGGCGAGAGCTCTAATTGGATGTTGAGGAGAGTCTGGATTAACAAAGATCACCTCCATTTTTCTGAATTCTGGAAGTTTTATCAATCTCCTCGCAGCTTCTTCTGCCCCAATAAAATTAGGTATTCTTCCATATATTGGCCTTGGAAATCTCGCAATATTTTTCTCCTCCATTACTCTCCAAATGTACTCTCTAATCCTACGCTTTATATCGTCCGCATTTCCCAAGATAAATACCTCCTATCGCGTGGAGTATAGGAGCGTAATATAATCGAGTAAATAGTTTTATTTCAACTTGTGTATTAATACTAATAACTTTCTGAGATGATCCTAAATGTACTCGGGAATCCTTATTAATTCAGAAGTACTTAAAGGGGATAGTATAATTCTTGAGAGTTCTTTATGGAACGATATGATTGGCGAAATTGTGAGTGATCTAGAATCATTCTTCAGTAATGGGGAAATGTTTAATTCTTGGAGCATCGTCTACGAGGCTCGAAACTTAAAGAACATATTTCTTAGAATTCTCTTAGATAAGACTAAGAAGAATCTGGCGGATAAGGCAATTATTATTTATATAAACTGTAGGAGGAGGAAAAGGGTTTATAATGCTGTGCTAGATATTGTTAGAGGCGTTAACAAGTCTTTACCCACGCGAGGTCTCTCGCTTGAGGAGCTTCTAGAAGAGATGATGAATAGTCTCCGACGTATTAAGAAGGGACTCCTACTATATCTCGACGAACTTGAGGAATTATTTTTTGAGGAGGAATTTGATAAGGCTAAGAATCTTTTATATGTGCTTTCACGGATGAATGAAAAGATCGGCAAACCTCAAGTAGTGAGCTTAGCCGTCATCACCACTATTCATGCAAAAGCCTTCTCAAAGATCTTTACGAAAATAGATGGATCCACCAAGGCATCATTCTTTCGCAAAGAGATCTTCCTAAGAGCCCCAACCCCCACCGAATTAGTTAACTTATTAAGAGAGGTAGCTGAGAGAGCTTTTCGCAAATATTCTGTGACGGAAGAAGTATTGGAGAGAATAGCTCACTGGGTCATCGATAAGTATGAGGGGGATCCTAAAAAAGCAATAGATCTCCTCCTAGAGGCGGCCATTATAGCTGAGAAACTTAGAGATGATACTATTGAATTAAAACACGTTAATCTGGCCACAAAAACTGTTGACATAAGGACTAGGGACATAGATTATATTCTCCAGCCACTTTCAAGACATCTCCTTGTACTTTTACTAGCTATTGTAAGAACATTGTTAATTAAGAGAAGAGAGTTTGTTACTAGAGTAGAGATAGAACCTATTTATCGAGACCTTTGTGAAAAATTTGGGGAAAGACCAAGAAGAACAACGCAATTGCTTAGATATATAAAGGAGATAGGAAAAGAGCTTGAGGGTCTAATGAGGGTCGAAGTATCTGGGAAGGATCAGCGAGGCCGTTCAACGAGGATATACGTTAATGCTCCATTAAGAGACCTTGAAAGAATAATATTAAAAAAGCTCGGTGTATCCTAATTTATGCATTAGGTGATGACTCGCCGGGGGTCTGAATATCCCCGTGATGAGCCCTCGTTATACTGATTTTTCCCCAGGGAGGATGATCTAGTGAAGGTGGCTCTGATAAAGGATAAGAGTTTTGACTTTTCCAAGCTTATAAAGGAGATAAAATCCTCGGAGAACATTTCTAAATGCGGAGCCATAGTATCATTTATAGGCATTGTTAGGGGCATTGGTAGGGATGGAACGAGAGTAAAGAAGTTAATATATGAAGCTGAAGAAAATGTTGTTTTAAAAGAGTTAGAAGAAATTAGAGAGAAGATTTTACGAAAATATAAAGGTGTTCATGAGGTAATAATATACCATTTTATTGGTGAAAGAGACATTGGAGAGGACACAATCTATATCTTAGTAGCAAGCGAGCATAGAGAAGAGGGATTTAAAGCAGCAAGAGAAGCACTTGAACTCGTGAAAGAAAGAGTCCATATATGGAAGAAAGAAATTACAGAAAGAGGAGCTTACTGGATAATGGGTGAAGAACAAGTAAAAATAGGCTAAAATACTACTCATAATATCCTCCACAAAATAATTTCTGACATATTTAGATATTTTAAAATCCTGACAAATTTTTCCTCACTGATGGATATACATATTGAGAGATGATATTGAGCAATTTCATATTAATCCTCTGATATCTTTATATTCCTTATATTGGATTCTGATTTTTCTTCTTTATAATTCTCTTCCACGTAGACTCTAATCCATTATTGCTAATGGATTCTTAGCTAGACTCTAAACAGACTATATAGAGTTACTTGGAGAATTCTTATATACAATATAAATCCGATATTCTGTCTTGGCTTATATATAATATAAGCGAGATGATAAAGAGATGTCAGGGAATAAGAAGTATGTCTATGATTTCGAAGAAGGGGGAGAACATCTACGTCGCCTCCTAGGAGGTAAAGGAGCTGGCTTAGCAGAAATGACTAGAGCAGGCTTACCAGTTCCTCCTGGTTTTACGATAACTACAGAGGCCTGTAAGGAATACTATAAGAGAGGACCGAAGTTCATCGATGAGATCTGGCCGGAAATAATGGAACATTTTAGAAAATTAGAGAAGAAAACTGGTAAGAAGTTTGGGGATAAGAACAACCCATTATTAGTTTCGGTGAGATCTGGGGCCCCCGTATCCATGCCTGGTATGATGGATACTATATTAAACGTAGGTTTAAATGATGAAACGGTCGAGGCTCTTGCGAGATTGACGAATAACCCGAGGTTTGCATATGATTGTTATAGAAGATTAATCCAAATGTTTGGCTCCATTGTCATGGGCATTGATAGAAGAAAATTTGAGGAAGCTCTTGAAGAGATTAAGAAAAAATATGGGGTTAAATATGATGCAGAGTTATCAGCAGAAGCAATGAAAGAGGTTGTAAAGAAGTTTAAGGAGATCTATAAGAAAGAGACAGGGGAAGACTTTCCACAAGATCCGTTTGTGCAGTTGAGAAGGGCTATTGAGACTGTTTTTAAGTCTTGGAATAATCCTAGGGCTATTAAGTATAGGGAGATTCATAAGATTCCTCATGATATGGGTACTGCTGTTAATGTTCAGATGATGGTGTTTGGGAACTTTGGTTGGGATTCTGGTACTGGTGTTTGCTTCACTAGAAATCCCGCTACTGGAGAGAAGGAATTGTATGGTGAGTTCTTACCTAACGCGCAAGGAGAGGATGTCGTAGCGGGTATTAGGACTCCGTATTCAATAAAGGATTTGAAGGATCGGCTCCCTGATGTTTATAAGCAGTTAGTTAAGGTTGCTGAACTTCTAGAGCGACATTATAAGGATATGCAGGATATAGAGTTTACTGTAGAGAAAGGAAAACTTTGGTTATTACAGACAAGGACTGGTAAGAGAACAGCTATGGCTGCTATTAAGATCGCTGTGGACATGGCTAGGGAGGGAATAATAACGAAGGAAGAAGCTATAATGCGTGTTAAACCCGAGCATATTCAGCAACTACTTCACAGGCAGATCGATCCGAAAGCTAAAGAGCAGCACAGACCAATTGCAAGAGGATTACCAGCTTCTCCAGGAGCCGCTGTTGGTAAAGTAATATTCAGTTCAGAGGAAGCTGAGGAGCTAGGTAAGAGAGGTGAGAAGGTCATTCTAGTGAGGCCAGAAACTACTCCAGAGGATATTGGTGGAATGGCTGCAGCTCAAGGTATCTTAACAGCTCGTGGAGGAATGACATCCCATGCAGCTGTTGTAGCTAGGGCTATGGGCAAGCCCGCTGTTGTCGGAGCTGAGATGATTCATATTGATCTTGAGAAAGAGGAATTTAGAGTTGGGGATGTTGTCGTTAAGAAGGGTGACGTAATAACGATTGATGGAACTGCTGGAGAAGTATATGTTGGGGAACTGCCGACTATAGAGCCTAAGCTAACGTCAGAAGCCTTAGAACTCCTCTCTTGGTGTGATGAGTATAGAAAACTTGGTATTAGAGCTAACGCTGACACACCAGAGGAAATGAGGAGAGCTCTAGAGTTCGGTGCTGAGGGAGTTGGTCTAACTAGAACTGAGAACATGTTCGTTAAGGGTGGCCGTACGGATATTGTTTATGAGATCCTGTTAGCGGAGACTGAAGAGGAGAGGAGAAAAGCTTTAGAGAAGCTGATACCTCTACAGAAACAAGACTTTAAGGAAATTCTCGAAGTAATGGATGGGAAACCAGTGATTGTCAGATTGTTAGACGTACAGTTCTATGCTCTTGTTTTCGCTGATCCAGAGCAGTTGATAGAACAGTATTATAAGAAGAAGTATGAAGAGGGAGCTGGCTCAGAGGAGCTCATGAGATTAGAGAATCTTATTCATAGAGTAAGGGCGATTAGAGATGCTGATCCACAGATGGGCTTTAGAGCATGTAGGCTCGGAATCGTCTACCCAGAGGTCTATGAAGCTCAGATGAGAGCTGCTATAGAGGCTGCTGCTGAACTTAAGAAGGAGGGTAAGAATCCGATTCTAGAAATAATGGTTCCAGGAACCGCTGAGCCTAACGAGTTAAGATTCATTAGAAGGATATTCGAAAAGGTTCTTAAAGAAGTTAGCGAGAAATACGATGTTGAACTAGATGTAAAGTATGGTACAATGATAGAGTCTCCAAGAGCCGCATTATTAGCTGATGAGATGGCCGAGATATGCGACTTCTTCTCCTTCGGAACGAATGATTTAACACAATTCACGTTTGGATGGTCAAGAGATGATGCAGAGAGGGCATTTATTCATGCTTATCTGAAGAAGAAGGTATTACCCTATAACCCATTCCAGACACTAGACGATAAGGGAGTAGCAAAGCTAATGGAGTGGGCTGTAAAGAATGCGAGGAAAGTTAAGCCGGATATAGAGCTTGGAATATGCGGAGAACATGGTGGAGAACCAAGGAGTATCGAGATATGCCATAAAGTGGGTCTGGATTATGTATCAGCATCTCCGTGGAGGATCCCAGTTGCGAGATTGGTAGCTGCCCAAGCAGCGATAAAGGAAAAGCAGCAGAAGGAATAATTTAAACAAGGTTAATTATAAATGATAACTAAGTCGGATTAAGTATTAATCTCCTTATTTCTTCGTTTTTAGATATTTTCCTTACTAGTTTTAAGTCAGTTGTTATGAAGAGTGCGTTTCTTTTTAATGCTAGACTTAGGAACAAACTATCATAGACGGGAATTCCAAGCTTAAGTCCTAGCTTCAATGCATCATCAAGGTACTTATTAAAGTCTTCGATTTCTAAAGTTTCTAAGAAGCGTATTGCATAGTTCAGCGCTTTTAATCCGATATCCTTATCTTCTCCGAATAAGCTTATTCGCTTCCATGCAATATTGTAAAGTTCAATATATGCGTAATCAATGGTTAATAAATGATGAAACTGTTTGATAATTTCCCGCGACCATTTAGTGAATCTATCACGGAAGAATAAAGAGGCTATGAAGGAAGTATCAAGCACGGCTTTACTTCTCATCGCGGCTCTCTCTTAATAACTCATAATTGGGAATTTCATTCATCCTTTCCAAGAATTTCTCAGACTCTCTTAACAACTGTTCACGTAAGAGTTTTTTGGCCTTTTCTTCAATAAACCTCTCAATTTCGGAGCGCCAGTCAATATTAACTAAGCGCATAAGCTCTTTTACACGTTTTCTTACCCTGAAGCTCACTACTTCACTCATGAAGACACCAATTGTTTACATTTATTGTTTACATGATGTTATATTGATGCTTAAGGAATAAAAACTATTCTTTAGCAAGTTAGGTGAAGAGCAGCCACAACTTTAGCGCCTTTCTTCAAGTAATCATTGTATATCCTTACGGCGTTTTTTGTATCAGCCACAATTACTCGTATACCTTCTTCCTCAAGCTCTTTTATAAGCTCTAGAGGGACTTCCATTCTTCCATAATAACCTGTACCGATAACAAGTATTTCTGGTTTATATTCTAGTATCTCGAAGAGATCTTCTTTGTGAAGGCTATGCCCCTCAATACGCCACCAATCATCCAAAACCTTATCGGGGAACACAATAACATCGCTTCTATATTTCTGCCCTCCAATTACTATCTCTCCGAATTCGTAGTCTTCGATAATGGGCATGACGAACCACCAATAATGAGCATTAGTTATAATATTATCAGTAATTGGGGATTTGAGTTTTCTTAGAACTAATTACTCATAAAGAGCTCTATATATAGTATATATCATTGCCATATATTCTATCTCGGTATTTGCGAAAGGAAGAAAATTTGAATAGAAATATGGGCAATACCAACTCTCTCTTCTAATAAACCAGAGGAGGACTTGGCTGTAGAAAGGTTCACATAGGATGATAGAGATGCAACCAGCTCTAGGCGCTGTGATTATAGGGGTTATAGGTCTTATCTTTGTTCTTTGGTTGAGAAAATGGGTCTTAGACCAAGACCCAGGAAGCGGTAAAATGTTAGAGGTTTATTCATGGATAAAGAGTGGTGCTAGAGCTTTTCTAAAACGAGAATTTACTACGATAAGCTACTTTATAGTAGCTATAGTGATTGGATTATGCATTTTAACGATTCAAGGAATATTATCTTGGCAGATTCCGGTGGGTTTCATCGTTGGTTCAATCTCATCCTTATTGATGGCATGGCTTGGGATGGAGACAGCCACAGATGCTAACGTTAGAACAGCTCAAGCAGCTAGGAAATCTCCGGATAAGGCCTTAATTATAGCTATAAGAGGAGGAGCAGTAACTGGTTTATCCCTAATGTCAATAGCGATAATCGGTATCGGTATTCTCTATCTCCTCTTTAAAGATCCAGCATTAGTAGTGGGATTCGGATTTGGAGCTTCTTTGGCAGCATTATTTGCCCAGCTTGGTGGAGGAATATACACTAAGTCCGCGGATGTTGGTGCTGATTTAGTTGGGAAAGTTGAGAAGGGTTTAGAGGAGGATGATCCCAGAAACGCGGCTGTGATTGCTGATCTTGTAGGAGATAATGTAGGAGATTGTGCGGGAAGAGCTAGTGACCTCTTTGAGAGTTTTTCAGATAATATAATAACAATGATGATTGTTGGCGCTTTTCTTGCATCAATAATGTTCCCCGAGTATGCTGTCGTAATCATAGATTTAGCACTAGTTCTCCAAGCAATGGGATTGATAGCCAGCATAATAGGAGTTCTCGCAGTTCGTGGAAAAGAACCAATAAGAGCTATTTATCAAGGATTCTTCCTGACTGGTATATTATTAGTGGTGGGGTTCTATATATTACTCCGTTTAATGTTGCCCTCTCGGATACTAATCCAGATAGGAGATCCAGGCTTAGCGATTAGATTATGGCTAGCTACAGTCCTTGGAATGATTGGAAGCTTATTAACCGCTATCATAGTCTGGTACTACACAGGACCAAATAGTAAACCTGTCCGAGACATATCTGAATTGGCGAAAGGAGGACCAGCAATAGATATATTAGGAGGTTTCTCTTGGGGAATGGAGAGCATCTTCCCTGGAGCCCTAGTAGTTGCTTTCATCACGGTGACTGCATTTTATCTAGTGGCTGGAAGCTTTGATTTTAGGGGATTAGCGGGAATAAAGGGATTGTTTGGTGTGGCAGTAGCAACATTAGGTCTCCAGACAATGGCGGGGATAATTCAGACATCAGATACGTTTGGACCAATTGTTGATAATGCTGATGGTATTGCTACAATGAGTGGTATCTCAGAAGAAGTTGGGACAGCTCTTGAGAAATTAGATTCTGTTGGTAATATGACAAAAGCATTGACGAAAGCTTATGGTATGGTATCAGCTTTATTAACATCGTTATCTATTCTATTCGCACTCATCGCTGACTATATGGATAAAGCTATCGAGCTAGGAATAATCACGGTATCCCGGGAGAACTTTACTTTTGAGACCATTCTGAGGATAGCGAATATACACCTATTAATACCAGAGCTTTTGGCTGGATTAATCCTAGGGATCGCAATGCCCTATGTTTTTACAGCATGGGCTATCAGGGGAGCAGTTAGAGGAGCATTCGAAATGGTTAAAGAGGTTAGGAGACAGTTTAAGGAGAATCCGGGGATTCTGCGTGGGGAAGCATTACCTGATTATGGAAAGGCGGTAGATATAGCCACGAGATACGCTTTAGTGGAAATGATAATGCCTACCACGCTGGGATTATTCACACCGATTCTCATTGGAACTATCTTTAATATCTGGGTGCTAGTAGCATATTTAATAGGTCTTAAGGTATCCTCAGCCCTATTGGCGATGTTCCAATTCAATGCTGGTGGACAACTAGATAATGCCAAGAAATTGATAGAGATAGCTGGAAAGAAAGGAACAAGCGAACATGCAGCAGCGGTCGTTGGTGATACCTTCGGAGACCCCCTGAAAGATACTTCTGGTCCCTCCCTACACATTCTCATAAAGCTATCTAACATATTCAGTATAACAATGATCCCATACTTCATATGGCTCGAGCTTCATGCGGATTTGGTAACAAGAGCGATTCTCAGTTGTATAATAATTATAATATGGATTATAGTGGCATATATCACGAAGTACCTAAAGAAGAAAGCCCAGATAGTGCTATGATATCTTTTTCTCTTCTCTAAAACCATATAATCATTAAAATTTCCTCATTTCTTGAGAGCGAAAAAACGTTTTCTAATATAGTAATATTTTTAAAGTACAGAACTAGCAGGTATAATTAAGCTTCTACTCCTAGCTAAAAATAATTTTTACGTAGACACTCCAGAATTTTTAAGCAATGAGAAGGAGAGAGTGATGGTTTGGCTATCTCTCGGTTTAGGAACAAGCCTGATGGCGATTCTACTCGCTCTGATACTAGCTTGGTACGTATCTAAGAAAGATGCTGGAAGCGGACGAATGCTCGAAATAGCTAATGCTATTCAGGAAGGAGCTAGGGCTTTCCTAAAGGTGCAGAATGGGTATTTAGGAATATTCGTGATTATAATGTCGATCGTTTTAGGGATTTTTCTTGGTATTGATGTAGCAATTGCTTATATAATCGGCGCTTTGTGTTCAATGATTGCAGGAGTTATTGGAATGGAAACGGCTGTTAGAGCTAATGTAAGGACAACAAATCTTGCGAAGAAAGAGGGGCTTTGGAGTGCATATAGGGTAGCTTACTTCGGCGGAAGCGTAATGGGTTTTATGGTAGTAGGAATTGCCTTAGCAGGGATAACGATCTTTTACGCGATCTATAATGACTTCAGAGTTCTCTTGGGATTCAGCTTTGGAGCAAGCGCTGTGGCCTTATTCACGAAGGCTGGGGGCGGAATTTATACTAAAACTGCGGATATAGCTGCGGATCTTGTTGGTAAGGTAGAGCTTGGTCTTCCCGAGGATGATCCTAGAAATCCAGCAGTTATCGCGGATAATGTAGGAGATAATGTTGGTGACGTGGCTGGAATGGCTTCTGATTTGTATGATTCATATGTTGCGAGCATTATCGCTGCGATGGTTATTGGGTTTGAAATGTACTTAGCGGGAAGAATGTCCTCTGAATACGTGTTCTTACCGATAGTTATAGCAGCCATAGGTATTCTTGCATCGATCATTGCTTTACTCATAGCCAATTTAATTAAATCTGAGAATCCTGGCTTGATAATGAATCTCATAACATTAATCGCTGTTGGGAGTTACATAGTTCTACTCTTCATTGTTGTAAAGTGGCTTGGAGTTTCTATGGCTACTTTTTATGCTACTGTAGCTGGGTTATTAGCTGGAGCGATAATGGGATTAGCAACCGATTACTTTACATCAATTGATAAGCCTCCAGTCAAGAAGATAGCTGAAGCATCGGTTACTGGAACAGCGATTAATATATTGATGGGCTTTTCCTACGGCACACTCAGTATAATCCCAGGAATAATAGGGGTAGCGATAGCAATGCTTATTGCGTGGTATGTGTCTATCAGCTTTAACCTATACCCAATATACGGTATAGCAATCGCGGCAATAGGAATGTTGGGTATTGTAGGCACAATAGTATCCGCTGACGCTTATGGTCCTATAGCGGATAATGCAAAGGGAATTGCTGAGCAGGCTGGATTAGAGAAGGATGTTATTAAGATTCTTGATAGATTAGACGCTGTCGGAAACACAACAAAAGCTATCACGAAGGGATTTGCTATTGGAGCAGCCGCTCTAACAGTTTTAGCTCTCTTCGCGGCTTATGCTGAGCTGGTAGATATTCACATAATATTCGATTCCCCAAATCCAGTACCTATTGTACCTTCTAAGATACTGAATCTAGTGCACCCTAATATTGTTGCGGGATTATTGATTGGTGCAATGATGCCCCCAGTAATAGCCGCTCTCCTTATATTAGCAGTTGCGAAAAACACCGAGGTTATGATTGAGGAAATAAGACGACAAATTAAAGAAAGACCAGGGATACTGGAGGGAACAGAGAAACCAGATTATGCTAGGTGCGTTAGCATAGCTGAGAAGGGCGCTCTGAAGGAGCTTATTCCCTCGGGTATCTTAGCGATAATAGCTCCGATACTAACTGGAATTCTCTTAGGAGTTAGAGCATTAGCGGCCTTTTTAGCTGGAAGCATAATTACTGGATTCATATATGCCTTGTTTATGGCTAACTCTGGGGGAGCTTGGGATAATGCTAAAAAGTATATAGAAGAGGGACACTTTGGTGGGAAAGGATCTGAGGCTCATAAAGCGGCTGTCACGGGAGATACTGTGGGTGATCCGTTTAAGGATACTGCAGGACCAACGCTTAATACGATGATTACGGTTATGTCATTAGTAGCATCCACCTTTGCTCCACTAATTGTAACGTTAGCTCTCTTTCCATAAAGCCGCAACCTCTATTTCTAATTTTTAATAACATTTTAATTATCGGTTAAACTTCTCCTTGCTAGATTATAATTTTAGGGCGGTGTTTACTTCTTGCCCCTTAAAGGAATTGATGAGAAGATAGAATTAGCGAGAAGAGGAGCATACGCTATTATCGCTGGGATTCTCTTGTTAATAGCTAAAGCTCATGCAGATGTCGCTGGGATATTAATAGTATTAAAGAAAGTAGCTGAAATGGGAATTATTTCTGAAGAACTAGCAGAGATACTGATTAGATTAATTTTCATAATTGGCTTATTCGGGGGTCTTCTCGTTTTATTAGGAGGAATTCTATTGCTTACGAAGAAGATAACATTACTGGCGAACTTCCTGATATCAATGGGCTCTGGAGCAAGCTTACTGGACTTGATCTTTTTCATGCTTTTCTCAAGTCCAACAGTTAAGCTAATCATAATAAAGGAATGTGCGGAAAAAGCGTCAAGTGTTGGTGCGAACTATCTATTGCTGACAATAGGGACGATTTTGGCTTTCTTAGCTATGATAAGAGATACGATAGGCTTTGGGCTAGGCTTCGTAGCTGGTTTTGTAACCAATTTATCTAGTTCGTTAATTGAAGCATCTACAATCCTGATCTTCTTAGAGAGTATAGCAATGCCAAGGCCGCCTTCCTACGTGGTTAAAGTGATTTGGTTAATATTGTTTTCGGGAAACATAATTTTCCTAGCAGGCGTTCTATATGGATTTAAGAAGTATAGAATTGGGTTCTTGTTGAATATTATTGGTGTATTCACGTATATTCCTCATATAATGATAATTCAAATAGGAATTCGTATGCGACCAGCTGGCGGTATGCTTCCTTACATAAGGGGGCTATTGGCACTAATAGGTCTTATTCTAGCAATTATCACATTGGTGTATGGTTTAGTCAAGGTTATGGCGTCTAAGCCCACTAAGAAAACCTGAGAGTTTTATTCCTTAGAAAGCGCCTAATACTGATTGGTAGTCTCCTAATAGAGCACTTAATATTTTTTAAGAAATCGGGCTTGCCATATACTCTTGTCCTCCCCTTCCTTATTTCCTCAAGGACATCATCCACATCATGAGTATGAATACTGAACATGGTGTAACAAGATCCGATAATATCCAGACAATGAGCATCACTACCAGCCGTCACTGGTGCTTTTAGCAAGTTGGCTACACGGATGGCTATATTATTGAGGAATGATGGTACAATGGAGCCATTCAGAACTTCAATAGCATCAAACTTGTACTTGAGGACAGCTTTACCAACACTATTATGGATGAAAAAGGGATGAGCAGCGATAATTATCCAAGAATTTTCGCGCGTAATATCTATTAGTTCTCGAAGAGGCATTCCCCTTCTGAAAGACTCTTGCGTGCCTAAAATCAATACGTGCCCCCGATCACTACTTACTTCTATTCCTGGGATAATAAGAATTTTATCAGATCGAATCCTCGGAGGAGGTACATCATGATCAGTTATCGCGATTCCATCGAGTCCTCTCTTAATGGCTGCTTTTATTACTTGTTTAGGAGAATAAAGCCCATCAGACCTATTAGTATGGACATGAAGATCGATGATCATTATTTAGACCCGTTTTAGTAAATCTGCAGATGAGATTCTAAAGGCGTTACTAAAAAATACAACAATATAGCGATACATCATGACCATTAATAGTCTTTGGTAAATAGATGAGTGAATTATGAAGTTTAGGAATATCCGGTAACGGGAAGATACCTTTCCTTAAGGAGAAGTGGGGTAAGGAATCATCAAACTAATTAGAACAAGCAAGTGGATATTAGAAATTAATAATGATAAATCAAGAGATCTTATTAGATATAGCATTAATGAACCTATCTTCTAGCTCTGATGCTTCAGCGAGAAGTTTATGTATCTTAGATATTTTAGCAAACTGAGAATCCTCAGTTACAGTACCTAAGATATCTTTATACTTCATTAAAGCGAACAATTCACCAATAATCTTATAGAACTCCTTGAAAGCGTGAAGAAATGATCTATAGTCAGATTTATCCAAGGACTTCTCCAGAATTTTAAGAAGATTTTCCGCCGAATTAATTAAAAAATCAACACCAGGCTCGTATTTTTTAATAAAGTCCCGCTTCATCAAACTGCCACCAAGGGAATGTAATTAAACATACCAATGTAGAAAATGCTATTGTCAACAAAGATTTTTATTAGTTTTTCGCTTTTATAGTTTTTCATTCAAACTTTTTCTGAAATGAACTCCTCAGAAGATAGGAAGATAGAATTCCGTTTGAAAAATAAACTAGTTACTACTTATCCCTTATTCAAAAATCTAGTTCCATGAGGCTTGCTTAAAATATTTATTTTTTTAAAGAATTCAAGAATACTTCAGCAGAAAGTTTAATAATTACTAATAAAAATTTTTGTCTACACTTAAAAATAGTGGTACGATTTTCATACTTAAAATGCTTGGAGAGGAAAAATTTGATTATTAAAGTTGTGCTTATTGGAGATGGAGGGGTTGGTAAGACATCAATTGCCCGGGCTTATCTAAGGAAAGAGTTTCAATATGAGTATATGCCAACCATTGGTGTGGATTTCTATAAAAAGAGAATAAAGGTACATGCTGAAACATTAGGGGAAATTATGATCACGTGGCATATATGGGATTTCTCTGGCCAACCTTATTGGAAAGAGGTAAGACCGGTCTTCTACGAAGGATCGCAGGGAGCTTTACTGGTTTTTGATATTTCTAATCTTAATTCCTATAGGGACACATTAACTTGGGCTGGAGAATTCGTTAGGAACGCTGGAAAGAGACCTATTATCCTTATTGGGAACAAAATTGATTTGAGAGGAAAAGTAGATAAGTGCTTAACATACGGTGATGGGTTAAGAATGGCCAAGAATATTTCAGAGAATTTCAATGTAGATGTATCTTATGTCGAGACATCAGCTCTTTTAAGAGTGAATATCGATAAAGCATTTACGGAACTAGCAAGAAGTATATTCAAATGCTTAAGCGTCATGGAAATATATTTGTGAGAAGAAATTACTCTGATGCATCTTTCTACGGTATCTTCTAATCACTATCTTTCTCGATGGTATATATTACCATTGCAGCGACTAAATACATTCTCTCAACAGCTGCTGAGGTCATCTTTATGTCAATTAATTCACCACCAATCTTTGGCAGCTCATTTGTTAAGAAGTTATTCACTTTCTCTTCCACTTGCTTCCAGGCATATGTACCGCTTGCGTGCCTCTCAGAAAAAATCTTGACCTTATAAATCCTTGCCATAGATCTTCCTCTAGGAATTAGTATTTCCAAACAATTTTCTTATAGCTTTATTTTTAAGTATCCCCTTATCATCTTATTCTGTATAAGATTTTTGGTTCTTCGGAATCGTATCGGGCTTGTCAAGATTAGTTCTATCACGTTATGTGTTAAATCCTAAGTTATTCCACTATTAGGCAGTTAAGAAAAGTTTTAGACAAAATAGATGAGAGATAATTAATATGAAGAAGTGAGTTCCTGATCGAATCGTATCCTTATCCAAATTCTCGTCATAAGATTTATTTTGAAGGGTTTAATGATACTTCTAATTGTAAGGAGGAGTTAAGAATAAGTAAGAGATCGTTGGTGCTAACATGGTCAGGAGAGAGGCATTAAACTGGCTTGAGGAAGCTTTGATGGATCTTAAAAGGGCAGATAGAGCTCTTGAGTGGAAAGATTATGCATTATCTACTTTTATGTCCCAACAAGCATGTGAGAAGGCGCTAAAGGCAGCGTATCTTGCTCTTGCTAGAAAGATGTACCCCAAGACTCATGACTTAACCATGCTTTATGAAGGGGTGAAAGAACTGTTACGATTTTCTTCAGACCTTATAGAGAAGCTTCCAGAAGTCTCCCAGTACTATGTTATGGCTAGATATCCAAACGCTGCTCTTGAGATCCCATCGAAGAGTATTTCTAGATTACAGGCTGAAAGAGCCTTAAATATTGCTAAGAAGTTGGTGAAGCTGATTGAGGAAAGAATTAGAGAAGTTGGAGATCCCTGAGAAAATAAAGAGAATAGTTGAGAAGTTGGTTAAGGAGCTAGAAAGGGTACTTGGAGGAGACTTCCAATTATACCTATTCGGGAGTTATGCGCGGGGAGATTGGGTAGAGGGAATGAGTGATGTAGATCTTATGGTGATTTCGAAAGAATTCGGGAAGATTCCGAAACACGCGCGCTCTCCATTAATAAGAAGAATAGCTTCGAAGGAAGTTTCTATGGAAATCCTATGCTATACGCCAGAAGAATTTGAGGAACTCAAAAGAAGAAGCAGTTTTATAAGGGAAGTAACTAAGTACTGGATAAGGATTCACTAGCTCTCCTCTCATAGGGCATAGCGTGCCTATGTTCTTTCTCAGTAACGTAAAATAAGCGCCCTAATTCTTGGAAAAATATGGAGATAAAAACAGTGTAAATAATATAAGATTCCCCAAGCTAGTATCTTGGGTTCGATGATATAGGGCTAGAAGTACTGTTAGAGAATAGATAAAGAGCGGAATTAAGACTAGGTGTTTCCTCGACAGATGAGGGATATCTGCCTTAATAAGGTTTCCTCAAATCCCACCACATTTATCTCATCTGCGTGGAGTACTATTAAATTTTCTGGCAAGTTTTTGAGAGCATAGATTAATCGTTCTTTAACCTCTTTTAAGAGTGTAAATTCTCTTTCTTTTAAGAACTCACCAATTTTACTCATGAGCTTTTCTGGCCATTTCTCAGGATGCATACCATGAATTATGAGAATATATTTTGACTCTTTATTCACAACAGCTTCATGAATAATGCTCATTAGGATTCCCTTCTGATCAGCGATATCAAGAATTGCCTGTGAGAATTCCTGTTCAATGCTTTTCATCTGTTCTACTAATTGATTATCTAATAAAGTCTCTAATTCCTCTGGAATCATCACACCTCTAATGATCCTTATTCTCAAGTTGCAATTTTTCACAAGATAATCAAAACTCAGTCCTCTCTCATGCACCCCTCTCTCAAAATCTAGTTTGAGATCCCGAAGAACTTTTTCTATCACGTTTCTCATTATATCTGGATCTATTACCGATTCTCTTAGGGCTCTGAGTCCCTTATCCGTAAGCTCCAATAATACTCCCCGGTGTACTCTCTTCTTTTTCACCAATCCTTCTTTAACCATCTCATTAACGATTTCGCTGATCCATGACTTGCTTAGATTGAGTTTTTCCTTAATGGAGGATTGGGTTTGGGGCTTAAGATAGAGGAGGGCAAGAATCTGCCTCTTCCTTTCTTCCTTACTCCTCTTTACCGAACTCAACCCCATATTCCCCGAACCAATACATAGTATTATTTAGAGGTGATGGCTATGATTAGGGTTGTCGATAAATTACCCGATACTATGGCTATTATTGTTCATAAAAGATTTTTTAGACGCGCTAAAATAGCTGTTATCAAATGCATGGATCTACGGATACCATTATGTGTTCTCCCTAATGATCACCCAGATGTTCTGATAAAAATCGATGATGAAATGATATGTGTCACTCCGAGAGTTATTAAGGAATTGAATTGTGATGTAGATCATTTAGAAGTAAAATTCTTCTCAGAAGACCTATTCGTTTATGGAACTTTGCTCCCTAAATGGATTACCCCTGACGGAAGGATAGGCTATTGCTGGGATGAGGAATTAAGAAAATATTCCCGTGTTAGAGCAATCTTGGAAGGATATGAGTTGATTTACAACTCCTTACCCTATGCTTGTAGGGTGCAAGACAAAAAGATTCTTGGAACAGTTTACTTGGGTGCTATAGAAAGGGGTATTAAGGAGATTAATTGTATAGAAGCTGGTGCTGGCTACAAAATTCGGAAGTTAGAAGTTATAATTGCTGAGAATTATCCTATGAAGCGTAAAATGGGTTGCAGAGCATACATTTATCCACATAAGGTTAAAGGCCGTGGCATATTCACTATGCTCTATGGAGATGCATTCTATTCTAATGGATCTTTCTACCACTATGTTTATGAGGATCACATGATATACCTAGAGGGGAATTATCCACTACTAATTACTGCGCCACATGGAGGGTATTGGAGACCAATAAATTACCCAGCACGCCACTCAGACGCAGAAGCGGATGAGGAAACATATGAGTTAACGAGAGAAATCATCAGGAACATCTATGAACTCAGTAATAATAGGATAGTTCCATATAGCGTTTTGGGCAGAATTCATCGTTCCAGAGTAGACCTTAACAGGGAAAAAGAAGCTATAAGAAGCACAATTGCTAGGAGGTACCATGAAAGAATACGGAACTACCTTAGTAGATTGGGCAAGCTTATTCTCCTAGATATTCATGGAATGCGGATAGATAGACCATATGACATAGAATTAGGCACCGTATGTGGAGAAACAGTAAAGGGAATGGAGGAGATTCTAGAGAATTTCAGAAAAGCTCTGATTAAGCAAGGATTCTCAGTGGTAGTTGATAAGGAGCTCATCGGCGAGTACACAGTACGACATTATGGAGAAAGCAGAAACATCACAGCAATACAAGTAGAAATTAATAAAAGGCACCGAACAATATTAAATTATCCAGAAACAGCTAGAAAGATAGCAAAGGCAATCCTAGAAACGATCTCATATCTCAACTTTCCCAATAAATTTTGACTCTCCAAAAGAAATTAAAGCATAAAATCCAAAAATTCGCTCATAATGTGTTAAAGGATAATTCATTAACATAAACATACACCTAATATTAATTTACTATGAGGTATGCTTGAAAGCCCAAAAAGCACTTAAGAAGTAATGTTTCTATGCGTGGGGCGATTTTCGATGAGAATTATCCTGAGAATAAGTAGGGGAGGTTTTCTAGTTATACCTAAGAAGGTAAGGGAGATCGCTGGAGTAGATGAGGGGACACTCGTCGTTATTGAAGCGGAGAAAGGCTTGATTAAGATTATGCCGTTAAACTCTGAGGACACTTCTGTCTTCTCTAAGCTTGAGGGGGAGAAAAGTATGCTAAAGGAGTTGTGTTCTGAGGGGGGAGATAAGGGTTTTCTTGGGAGTAAAATAGATTGGACAAAGCTATTAGGATTACCTAGGATAAAGTTTAGAATATACCCTATTCGGGATCAGAGCAAGTATAAAGAGGTTGAAGGATTTATAGATACTAAGACTGTAATGTGCATTATTCCAAGAAGAATTCTTGAGGAATTAAATATAAGACCCGCTAGAAAGCAAAGAATCTCAATAGGAGCTTTAGGAGTTGAAGTGATGCGTGATATAGGACATGCGATCATAGAGATAGAGGTGAAAGGGGAGAGAATGATGACTTCATGCGACGTAGTCTTTGGTGAGGATGAGGATCCGATTCTGCTAGGATACGTTCCTTTAGAGCATTTGGGACTGAGGATAGATCCTAAAACTGGAGAAATAATTAAGGACATAGCCTTTCTATAGCTGTTTATTCCCATGGAATTATTGTTGCTGAATGAGTTTTTCTTCCATAAAATTCGATGGTTACTATTAAATAGAGCATGTATTGTGTTAAGGTGATGCTGAGTGGTCAGAGCTGTTAAGTATAAAGTGTCTGTGTATGAGAGCATGCTTCACTGGCTTCATGAGGCAGAACGCGAGATTAAGGAAGTATTTATTCCATCGAAAAAGATAGCGTTTAACATTGTAAACAACTCATTTAACGCATTCCGATGCGAAGCTCCAAGAGGCTCTAAAGAACTCATTGAGATAGAGATTGATAATGAATTCGTCGAAAAATTAGAAAAATTCGTAAAATTAAGGGAGGAACTTATAAATCGTGCAAAGGAAATCTTACTCCTAAATTCTGATTCAGAGGAATGAAAATATCATTGGTACCTAAGAGAGCTTCTTAATTAGTTCTAATAATGCCTCCTTTCCAGTATTGAGTATTGGTCTCCCATGACTCAGTAACATATGCTTGAAATCAACTCTCGCTAGACTCTTTATTGCTTCACGATTTGCTATTGGATCCTCCGAATATTTATGAGGAATTTCTAAGAGTTCTCCCTTTTCCTCATATACTAGATCCCCAATAAAGAGGGCTCCAGTATTCTTATCTAGTAAGCAAATGTGTCCAGGAGTATGTCCGGGCGTATGGATTACTCGAAGACCCTCTATCTCATCATTATTTTCTAACAGGATATCAATAGTGTTGATACCAGCTTTCTCTTTAATTCCCTCGGCTTCGAGTTTATGAGCCGCAATCTTGGCTTTAGTTCTCTCAAGAATTCCTCTTAATCCAAGCGTATGATCACCATGCTTATGAGTTATGATTACCACTGAAAGATCTTCTGGACGATGACCAATGGATTCTATGTAGGGGAATACGTAATCGGGAGAATTCTCTAACCCAGCATCTATGAGAATAAGTTTTTTCTCCTCTTTCAATAATATAGACATTAACAAAGGACATCGTTAACATATGAATATCGTCTATCAAGCGCATTGAATCCCCCACTGAGAATATAATCATCTATCAGGTAACATCATGAACTTTTAAGTATCTGCATAACTACATCAAGTCTTTGCAATAGTGATCTTACTCTCTAGTGAGGTTAGAAATCTTCAGAGAAGACCGAATTACCCTATTCTGTAATTTTAATAAGATGGTGGAAGACGATTCTAGAATATTAATGGATGATATGGTTTGTCAAAAATTTCTTTGATTTCTTTCCTAGTTTGTGGCTTGCCTCTTCTTTGCGGATGTACGAGTTTGCGTGGCCTGCCTCTCCATATTAAAGTCTTCTGGCTACGTTAAGAGACTATGCCAGGATGAGGAAAAACAAAAAAGCAACACCTAGAAAAAACCCAATAAATTTTTGACAAACCAGCATAAAATATATGATAAAAGAATAATACTGCAAGTATGATTTATACGGATTTAAATAGTCGAGATCCCATTTCTAATTACTGTGACGTTGTATTGATTGCTTGGAAGGGAATATATTGCTGTATCTAAAGCTTAAGGAAGTTTTATCCACACTCGTAGATAGACTTAGAGAACTACCAGAGGTGCGGGAAATCATTCTGTTTGGATCCGTCGCAGAGGATAGGCATAGGCCAGATAGCGATGTCGATGTTTTGGTTATTCTTGATAGGGAGATAAGCAGGGAATTTCTCCATGATATTGCTGGAGATATCTACGTTAATTACGGTATTCCTGTGACAATAATTCCAATAACCATGAAACAATTGAAAGAGAGAAGAGACCCCCAGCTTCTGAGAATTGTTAAAGAAGGGAAGGTTTTATGGAGAAAAAAGACAGGGTAGAATTAGCTAGGGAGATGATGCGAAAAGCCAAGGACAAGCTGGAGAGTGCATGGATTTTGTTTCGGAATTCCAAGTTTGAGGACGCGGTTAGTAGAGCATACTATGCCGCGTTTTTCGCCGCTTCTGCCGTGTTATACTTGCTAGGTGAGGTACCAAAATCTCATGATGGGTTAATACATTTATTCGGCTTGAAAGTAATTAGGGAGGGGCTAGTGGATAAGAAATACGGCCGAATACTAAGCAAGTTAAGAGAGGCCAGGGAGAGCAGCGATTACAGCCTATACACCTTCTTTGAAAAAGAAGAAGTTCTTTCCCTCTTAAACGATGCAGAAGCATTCATTAAAGAGATGGAAAGATTAATAAACTCTATGAATTCGTGAGAAAAAACTCTGAGGACGCATTTCTCTTCCTTCTTCTAATATCTCACTGAAAACTCCGTCTCGGGGAATAAAATATTTAATGCCCCGTTAATAGCCCTAGCTATACCAATACTACGGTCAGCAACATATCAATCATTACTCTTAAAAAATCTATTTTATGCTGGTTTGTCAAAAATTTATTGGGTTTTTTCTAGGTGTTGCTTTTTTGTTTTTCCTCATCCTGGCATAGTCTCTTAACGTAGCCAGAAGACTTTAATACGGAGAGGCAAGCCACGCAAAACTCATGCATCTGCGAAGAAGAGTCCCCATGTTTCTCCTGAGGATTAGACTTTAATACTTAAACTG
>Ga0190312_1000060_pt1 | contig 42754 bp, 38 predicted proteins | sample 487007910_MG_FD_165046 | JGI IMG/M metagenome (GOLD analysis project Ga0190312, IMG submission 165046) | Hydrothermal vent sediment bacterial communities from Southern Trench, Guaymas Basin, Mexico - 4870-07-9-10_MG | ecosystem: Environmental > Aquatic > Marine > Hydrothermal vents > Sediment ... | reverse complement strand
ACCCATAACACATACCAGGATCATCAGCAATTAGGCCAAGCATTGATAATATAGGATACCATAAGAAATAATGATAACAATATATATAAGATTGAGATAAAGCATTGTTGGTATCCATGAGTACGCATCCAGTAGTCATCAGATAAGCACTCTACTTGGCCACAGTACCAACAAATAAGAAATGCAAATCAGACTGTTTGGAAAAGTTTGCTTTTTTAAGATTTATTTCCTATATGAATATCTACGAAGTTTCAGCTTGTGATTATCAAGAAACCATTATGCTTAGGCATCCACATTTCGGGTGGTCTTATGCAGGCTATGTTACAGGAAATAAACAGGAAACTGGATTACCTAATCGAATATATCGAGAGAGAAAATAAAGTAAAATGGAGACTATTCGAAGTCCTTCTAGAGTTCGTCGAGGAAGAAAAACCAGAAGAATTTGAAGAAAAGGCACTAAGAGAAGTGACTGGTGAGAGAATACCATGGGAAAAAGCAAAGAAGCTTATAGATTAGAGGTTGACAAAAAATTTCTAGATGATATTAAAAGTGTTGATAAGGAGACAAGACTGAGGGTTAAGGAATTAATCGATGTTCTTATGGCTAATCCGCTATTCATTTTTAACCTCGATATCAAAAAGCTTAAGGGATTTGAAAATGTCTACAGATTAAGAATCGGAAGATATAGGATTCTATTCTGCGTCGACAAGAATAATAAGACTATTGCGTTGTTGAGATTTCTAAAAAAGGGAAAAGGCTTATGAATGAGTTCAGCAGACCGATATATTCAATGAAAACCATATGGCACGCTTGGTAAAAGCTATGACCACCACGATATGAACCGCACTATCTGGGAAAATCAACAAAAACATATTATCCAGAAAACTTAACAAACATCTCTTAAGCAGCCTAGCTATTAGCACATTTTCTGCTGTAGGTATCCTCATCGATGTGTCTATGAACTAAATCCAAGTGAGAGATTTCTAGTGTGGGCTCATAATGTTTTTTGATGCAATTAGGTTTATAGATTCTCGCCGATACTCCTGTGAACTTCCAATGATGGGAAAACCTTCAACCTCCAAAAAATGATTACCATATCCCAATAAATATGATTTCTAAGAATGGAAAAATATAGAAGAAGTAGTGATTTTTATTTCTAATTTCTATTTATACATCACTATTCTAAGATTATGGTGTCCTCGTTGTCTGGTGGAGATATCAAAGCTGAGTTCAGATCCGTCGCGATGGAGAAATTGCTTCTATATTTGAAGGTAATGAAGAAGAGAATTATAGCCATCGACGAAACCAACGGGAGAATAGATATCTCAGATAATCCACCAGATATGCCAGATGTTGATGTCAAAGTGGGAATACGGATCATCGACTCTTGGATAAGGATATTCTGCTTGATTAAGGCTCCCTTCACAATAGAGGAGCTAGGCCCCTCTGCGGCTGATGTTCTTTTCGGTCTACTGCGTCTACAGGATGATTACGCAGAGTTCAACTTTGGCATCAGCAGGAACAATGAGTTGGTCGTTAAGGCCGACATATACATACCCGCGTTGACGCTTGATGTTTTCATGGAGGAATACTACGGTGTGCTCAATGCCTATGCCAAATTTATGACGAAAATCCTTCCAATCTTGAAGGAGGGCAAAATGGGCTGGAGAGAAATGATGGATATATGGTGAGGGGAGATGACGCCACAGTTCATCAGGAACATGATCCTGAATTATCTTAACCTCATGGACAAGGAATATGCCTATGAGGGAGGAGTAATCAAAGTAAAAGAAAAAGTTGGTGACGTCTCATTCACTGTCTACATAAAGTTCTCTGGGAAATGGGTACAAGTATTTGCCATAGGCCCATCAATATCAGATCTCGACAAGGAAACTAAGCTCAAGGTACTGGAAAAGCTTCTAGAGCTGAACGCCACGACATTTGAGGTCAAATACTCTGTGCAAGACGACACCATAATTATGAGTGCTGAGAGCAACATCTATGCATTAACATTCGACAACTTCTACCTAGAGTATGGCTCGGTGCCATTCGGATACAAACAGCTCATAGCGGAGGTATTACCAATAATGAGTAAACAAAAAACTGAAGAACAGGAATCAGAAAGCAATAACCAACAGTGAGATGTCCAACACGAATCCTACAAACTTAACACATCAACTTTCCCTCTATTTTTGGGATTTAGACATAAAGTAGACCTATCCGCGTCCTTTATTTAATAAGCATCAACTTTAATAAATCCACTTTTTATAGCAAATTGTGTTTTATATCTGTGGTATAGTAATAATGATGGCAAGTAAGGGTCATGAATGTCTTCGGAAGAAAAAACACTCGAATTCAATGATATTTTTGTTATGGGAGTTAGAGGAGAGTACGAGTTTCTTAAGGCCTATGTCGATATATGGAAGAAGAATCCCGAAATCTGGGAACCTATGGGTTTCAGTCGGCCTGTCAACAAGATTCTTGTTATTTGTGACCCACTAATGTTGTTTGATCATGCCGTCAAAAAGGTAGCTAAGGAATACAACTTAGCCTTTGTTTCTGGATCCCCAGCATATGTGTTGAACAGCTACCCAACATTGGAAGTGACGAAGCAGAAGACTCTTGTTTTTACGGACTATCCGAGAAGTAGAGAAGATATCAAGGCGTTGTTAAGCCTTGTGGGTTTTGCCGAGAAAAACATGAATTTGTTTCTTATATCGTTGGCCGAGCCAGATATAAGCAAGGACGTTATCGTGATGTTTGATGATACAATGGTTATTCCTCCACCCGGTGTGTCCGAAAGAAAAGAAATCATTTCTCGCCTTCTTAGACCATTCATCCAAACTAAGAGGATCTTTCCTGATAAGTTTGACTATCTTGTGATGATCACAGATGGTTTTAAGACATATGAGCTAGTAACATTTGTGAAGAGAATAATCGCTAAGAGCCTATATGATAATAGGGAAGTAACACAGGAGCTCATCGATTCGGTGTATTCACAGTATCTTAGTGGATCACCAAGAATAACCATTGAAAGCTTTGATGGTGATCTTCTAGAACAATTATATCAGATGGCTGTCGATGAAAACGAGCAAGGAGTCTTCGAACTAATAAAAAAGCTTAATGATGAGCTGCCCCTCTCCCTCACAGATCAGCAACTACTTGCACGCTACCCCTTCCTTCTCATAGGATCCCGCAAAGATAGATTGGCACTATTTTTCAGAGCCAGAAGTATTGTTAGACGCCTTAAAGGAAGACAAGGTGGTGAATAAATTTTGAGGCTCAAGCAAATACGACTACACAACTGGGTTTGCCATAAGGATACTGTGATAAAGTTCCCCAAAAACGGTTTTATCTTGCTTACTGGGCCAAACGGAGCAGGCAAATCTGTTTTGCTTGAAGCAATAAGATTTCTGTTTGGCGGCAATGTGAAGCTTCGAGGGACAAAATGGAGTAACTATATTAGGGAGGGGGAAAACGAAGCATATGTAGAAGGCATTTTTGAACATAACGGAGAAATTATTACCATAAGACGTGTTGTCAGAAAAGTAACGGAAGGAAGCAACATAAGATACTACCTGAATGGTCGTCCGGTACCTAAAAAGGACATCATAGGAATACTTCAGAAATATATCCCAGATCCAGATAACCCCTTCATAATCGCGGACTCTAACACCGTACATCTCCTGCGAGGAGAAGGACGTATGGGATACTCACCCGAGGGACTGCTAAGATATCTTGAGCAGGGCATATTTGTTGAGCAAATAATACTCGAAAACGGTGGAGAAAAAAGAGTTAGAATATCACTAGAATCCTTGAGAAACCTCATAGATGAGCAATACTCACTCCTCAGTGAAAAAGAAAAGAGACTAATTGAGATAAAGGCCAGACTTGATGCTGAGAAAGAAAAGCTAAAAGTTCTCGAAGAAAAACTTAGAAAACTCGAAGAAAAGAGAGAACTCGAGAAAAAACTGGAGGAGCTTGAGGGAGAGAGACTATGGGCGCTTATCAGAGTAAAGAATCGTGAACTTAGAAAACTCAAAAACGAACTAGGCAAACTCAGGGAAACCGAGAGGGAGCTTGTAGGCAAATTGGAAAAAGTCAACGAGAAATTTAGAGACTTAGAGGAAAAGAAGACTGCTCTTGAAAGAAGAAAAAGGGAAATCATAGAAAGAAAGAATCGTATTGAGAGCCAATTAATGAGCATAGAAAACCTAATTTCTGAGAAAAACAGGGAAATAGAAGAGAAAAACGAAGAGATTAAGAGAATCGAAGGCAAATTGGAGACCGAAAAGGAAGAGCTCAAGAAAAAGGAGGCCGAATTCAATAGAGTAAAAACTAGGTATGAGAAACAGAAATCCGAGATCAAAAAGATAGAGCAGAAGATAAGAGATCTTACAAGGGAACTCGAAGAACTCAACAAATACAATGAGATCATAAACAAGATACAGATCCACAGAGCTAGGAGGGATAATATCAAAAACGAGATAAGGAAAATTAGAGTTAAAATCAGAGAAGCAAAAAATAAGCTCTCTGAGTTCAACAAAGAGAAACAAATGCTGCAAAAAGAAATAATAGCCCTACAGGACAAGCTACTTGCATTCGAAGAGGAACATGGACTTGTCGGCGCAAACATAGAACAGAAAAGAGACCTCATAAACGATCTTATGAGGAAGTTGAGGAAGAGAAAGAAAGAGCTTGAGGAAAAGAAAATGAGTCTTAATGAGGAAAAAACAAAACTAATCGTGCATATTCGCCAGTACGAAGATGAGATAAGAAGCCTATCGTCGCAGGAGAGGATAGTCGATGAAATTATTAGGACACTTAAAAGCGAATATGGTATCAGAGCCTCATCGCTCATAGACACACTTAGAATAATCGCTAGGGAGAATGGATACGACATAGATAAAGTACTCAATGCACTCCCATCACCAGACTTAGTTAACTCGATAGTCATCGAGGATATAGCCTCAGTCGGCTTAACATTGATCGCCCTCAAAGACATCGTTGAGAAGAAAAATGAGAACATAATAATACCGATAATCGTAGCTAAGAAATCCGAAATAGAGCAGACCCTTATAGATATGCTTTCTAATATCAAAACGCATGAAGACATCTACGACGCGCTGGGAGACTTCGGTGCGACGGTATCATACCTAGAACTCCCAACAGAGACTGAAGTCTCAATACCAGTAATCATACGTACGATCTGGAACATAAAGATCATATATATTGCTTGGTTTCTACCACAAGCGAGAATAGCTAATCTCAGGAAAATCATAGCGGAATTGAATAATAATCTGAGTAGCATTAACAAAGAAATAAGCCGAATAGAAAGCGAGATAAACGACATAGAGAAACGCGAGGAGGAACTGTTGGGGATACTTAACAGCGAACATGAGCTAGATAGGAAGATACGGGAGCAGTGGAACCTAGATATGAGGATAAACTCTCTAAAAGAACAGATAGAAAGCTTATCACGGGCTGAGAGGGAGCTCATAAGTGAGAAAGAGAAGCTAGATAAAAGAATAATGGAACTCCAAGCAAATCTCCCCAAAGATGTGGACACAATAACTAGGAGGCTTCTTGATATACCAGTTGAGATAAGGAAGCTTGAATCTGAGAAGGATGTAGCATCAAAAAACCTTGTAGCTATTGAGGAGGATCTTGAAAAGGCAAGAAAATCTATAGAAAAACAGAAAATAAAAGTCAGCAAACTTGAGAGCTCACTTCAGAAATTAAAGGCGGAAAAACAGGATCTTATGAGGCGGCTTAAAGAATACAGTAGCAAGATAGAGCCTCTAAACGAGAAGATAGGCGAGCTTGAACGCGAAATAAAGAAGCTAGATGAGCAAATAAGACTGGTCCAAATCGACATAGACAAGCTAAAATACGACGAGGAAGCAGCTCTGTCATACAACTTAGCAAAAGTACGTGAAGACATAAATAGGTTAGAAAGTAGAGTCCAAAAAATACATGACGAAATCACCCAGCTCAGAAAAAGGGCTGAGCTACTAGGCCCGCAGCCAACTGTTATTAGGCCTCTGGAGGAAATCGAGGAGGAGATGAATCTTATTCGTATAAGACTAGAGGAGCATTTTAAGGGGATTGATGAGAGCTTAGAAATAGACTATAAGGAAACCAAAAACTTTGTTGATAGGCTGGAGAGAGAGCTGAATAGACTTGAAGCTGAGCGAAATAAGATTCTTGGATACATACAAAGTATGAAGAATAAGTACTATGAAACGCTCAAAAAGACAGTAAAAATTCTCGAAGGAGAGATAAACAGAGTTTTTGGCGAAGCAAAAATAAACAAGATATGTAGGCTCCACTATGCCCCGCCTGATGAATTAGGTAACAAAATAGGTGGCATCCTAGTCAGTATATACCACGACACAGCAGAAATCGAATCGAAAACTGTTCAGACACTTTCTTCTGGGGAATACACATTATGGCTTATAGGCCTAATAGTTAGCCTCCAAAGGCTTAATCCTAGCAGATTATACATATACGATGAGCTTGTCATGCATCTAGATGAGAAGAATCTAAGGTTGGCTGGTAGGATTCTTCAGAGCAACGTAGGTGAAGATAAGGTGATAATTCTGATAGTACCTCTAAAAACCGATGATATTAGGAGCCTAGTTAAATTTATATCGAATTATAGAATATATCTATTATGGAAATCACAAGAACTTGGTTATACAAGTATTTTTACGCTTCCCTCATATGAAGAATTACGAAACCTCCCTCCTAGTGGGTGATAATTTTGGAAGACGAAAAGAATATTAGGTTGCTAAAGAAAGTTAAGGAGGAGATCTATAGACTTAAAAGTGAGGTTCTCTCTGGCGAGAGGCCTGCCGATGAAGTTGACTTAGATAAGTATGTCGAAGAGGCGAAGAAAGTGCTGTCTGGAGAAACAATATATGAATCAACAGCGATAAATAGGGGCATAGTCGAATTGTTTGGCCTCAAAATAGAGGCTCTCGAAAAAATAGTTGAGAAACCCCAGGTTGCTGAGGTTGTTGTTCTTCCAATAGCATCGGTTCCCAGCGAGATCACTTTGAAACAACCTCTTGTTTCCGAAGAAAGAAAATCAACTGTCATCAGAGAGAGAATAGAGCAGCCACCGAAGATTTCTGGTGAGCGAATCTTAATAGAGCCCTGTAAATATGAGCTAAAAGAAGAAAAAGACCTACTACTTAGAATCCTAAGTAAGAAAAAAATCTTAGTATCTGAATGGCTGTCGGCTTCGAGGGATAAGGATGAATATGCCGTGAGGCTCGTTGCCCTAGGAGAACTACTTAGTAGCGGGAAGATAAGAATCGATGAGAACGGATTATTAGAGATAAGTCTGAGTGGTGAATCAGCTGAATAGCTTTGCCGTACTATTGAGACTCCTACTACGCCAAGGAAGGAAACCTGGTGCTAGTATAGACGATATGGCTAGGGCTCTTGGGTTTGAAGGAAAGGATTTAGCCATCGGAAGAATTCTCGTCATAGATTATCTAAATAGCCTTAGTAAGGTTTTAGCGTTGATCGGACTGAGAATAAAATATATTCCATCGCTTCGGACGTTCACTATAGTCTTTAAAAAGAGTTTAGAGGAATATACAGCAGATTTACCAAAGGAGGCATATAGAACTCTCCTTGCGTTGATTAGACATTTTGTGAGAGGAGAAGAAGAGGTAGGACTCAGTGTGATCGCTCGGGAGAGAGGTCTATCTATAGCTACCATTAGAAAACACATACATATTCTCGAAGACAGAGGCTATGTTCATCTGAAGGGGCAGAATATTCGGAAAGCCCCTAAGCTTCTAGTCATATTGGATATGATGCCAGGTGGTGAACAGTGAGAAGTCGCGCAGAAGAATACGCTAAGCTGGATGAGGACGCTCTTCGGAAGCAGATTTTTTTCATAATGGCGTTCATTGAGAGCAAAAGACTTTTTTTGCATAACGAGGAACTAGTGGTCAAGGTTAAAGGTAAAACAAGAAGACTGCCGTTAATACTCACGCTTGCAGTGATAAATGCTCTTGTTCCACGTGGAACTATGCTTTTATATGGTGGGCATGGAGGCGGAAAAACCACACTTGTTAAGGTTCTTGGAGCAATGATGACTCGTATGGATAAATCAGAGATAGAGAAAACTATACTGCGTGGGCATCCACATCTTACTGAGGAGAAGATTATTGCTAGGATGGATCTAGGTAAACTCCTGCGAGACGGAGAAGAGGTTGTTCACTGGAGGCCCTTTGTGAATAGTTTCTGGAAGATTATCGATGAGGTCAACCGTATACCGCCCCACATACAAGATATACTCTTCTCACTACTAGCTGAGGGCGTAGTTAAGTATGCCGGTGAGGCCAAATCAGTCAAGGACTATGTACTGTATGCCACATTGAATCCCCATGATGTGGGAACATTTGAAATGGGATTGCCATTTATGGATAGATTCTCCATAGCAGTACCAGTGACAATGCCTCAGATGGCTGAGCTTCATGAAATACTGTTTAGAAAAGAAGAACGCATACATGAGCTCGGCAAAGCTGGGTTACCCAAGGTTATGGATGAGGAAACGATAAAGACAATTTGGAATATCGTCGATGAAATACGCGTCCCAGAGGACACAGCATTCTTTATAACATACCTTGTCGCATCTATGAGGGCTTGCGTGAGGATAAGAAAGGAGGTCTCAGAGACAATTAAGGTCGGACCAGAGCTCTGTGAGGGATGCCATTACAATACAGATAACTCTGTCTGTAATAAGGTGATATCCCCACCTAGCGTTAGAGTCATTCTGGATCTAAGACGATACTCAAAAGCTCTTGCATGGCTACTAGGCCTTGATGAGGTCCCAATAAGCGTTGTATATGCACTGGCACCATACATCATATGGCATAGAGTCGAGTTTGTTCGAGATGCTGTGGAAAAAAGACCATTCTATGGCGACAAATTAAAGTTTGCGAAACACCTTATAGATCTTATCTATAAGAGGTTTACTCTGAACTATAAGAAGTATATGAATTGGATAGCAAAAGCGAAAAAGGGCACGCTCACACCCACAGAGAAGAATCAGATCAAAGTAGCAGCTAATAGCGACATAGTCGTCAAAACTGATCTCATGGCAAAGATAGAGCAATTCCTAAACAAGACTTATAGAGAATACAGAAAGAAAATAGAGCAGTTCAAATCCAAGATAGAATCTATGAGGCGGACTACAGACACGAAAACGCTTATTGGATATGTTTACGACATGATCGCCAAAATCAATAGTGATGAGACACTAAAATTCCATGCTAAGAGCGAGCTCATAGGAATGCTGTACGGCGAGCTATTTAAACTAACAGAAACATCGATAACACTTAGCTTGTCAGAATGGAGACGCATTCATCATATCGTTGAGGCTAAGATTGCGAAGGAAAAAGATAAGCATGTTGGAACAGAAATCGCAAGTGTTCTGCAATCCTTGCTCAGTTTCATTCAGAAGATAAATAGGAGCCTATTTGAATACCAAAGGAAAGCGATGTTGAGAATCTTCAATTGTCTACCAGAACTTAAATTGGATGTTCTAGTATCGAAAGCTGATGAAAGCAGCGCGGAGCCTTCAATAGTTTTCAAGTTCAGAGGTGGTCTAACAGCTCTCATACTTAAGAATATTCTAAGCAAATAATTTGTTGCTAGGGCAACAACATGGGGCGGAGGGCGGTCTCTGTAGATATCCTTGTGGATGCTGCGAAAGAGGGGTTTCAGAGAGCATTATCAGACTTCCACTATCCACCGATAGTCGAGCCAGAGATAATTTTCGATAAGAAAGAGGAAGATGGCTTTTTTATAGACCCCGAAAACTGGAAAGTACATCTAAATGTTAATGCGGCACCATCGCACCTTCAGAAACGGGAGGAACTAGTACATTTTTTCAGGCTTATTAGCCGGCATGAGATCGGACACTATATGATAGCCCCCTACAATACGGTTACGTCTCTTAAAATGATAATAGAGGCTGAGAGAGTTCTTACCGATAGGAGAATAGCGATTCTTGTCGCCAATCTGGTAGCTGATATCGTTGATGATGTTACACGATCGGAGATATTTGAATGCGACCCCATCCTCCTTGATGGCTGGATACTTACTGACCTACACACCAAGGGGCGAATCCCAAAACCAGATGTGGATGACCCAAGTTTTGTTTTCTTCGCAATTCTGGTGGGAGTAAAGCAGATACTGTGGGCTAAAAGATTGGATTTCTCGAAGTGTAAGGGAGTTAAGAAGATTCTTGATTCGCTTCTCCCCAGAACACCTTTTCTCAGAGGCGAAATAGATCTTTTTAATAGGATAGATTTCTTCCATGCACTGAAAATCAGAGTTCCTAGCGAATTGGAGAACGACATAAAGAAGATCTCGAAAATCCTTGAGAGGGGTGGTTTAAGCAATATTGGTTTGCTACCAAGGAAAACAAGAAAAGTTGCTGAGATAATCTCGAAGTACCTCCCTAAGATAACTAATGATATGCTGAGAATGCTGGAGCGTCTACTATCTAGGCTGCTTAAGGGTGATCCTGAGAGAGTAATCGTTGATCCAAGAGACATGAGCGATCCAGATGGAATCGTAAGGATTATTGAGGAGGTATCAGAGGATTCTGACAACCCTGCAGATGCTGTTGAAGCGAAGAGACTACTTGAAGATGCAGAAAAACGGAACGCTGGAAGAGGAGGAAGAAAGTCTCGTGGCAGTCCTGGAGGTAAGTCTGCTGGACGAGGAGGGGCGAAACGCAAACTTACAAAGTGTGATGCATTAAGGTACTGGTACCGAACCGTTTCCAGAAAGCTGATCAGATTCATAGTGGAACATAAGAAACCTAGTGGGGCTCTGCCTATGTACCCCGTTAAGTGGCGTATTGATGATCCTATAGAAGAATTAGATACGCATCTTTCGCTGAGCATGGCGCCTATATTGATACCTGGCCTAACAACTATGAAGTGGGTTAGAGAAATGTATTATGGAACAGAGCAAGGAAAGGAGTTCCCAGATCTACTCATAGTGATTGATAGTTCTGGTAGTATGGGAGGCATACCGAGCGACATAAAGTACAGCGCAAAGACACCATACCATTTAGCTCTAATCGGGTCGTTCGCAGCACTACAAACAGCGTGGAGAAGAGGTGCCTACATCTCCGCTATTAATTTTTCTGATCGACCAATAGTATGTGACTGGACGAGGGATCTTAGGAAAGCCGAAGATATACTACTAAAGTATCAGGGGGGAGGAACAACCTTTCCCGCAAAGACTTTCGACAAAAGCATTAAAGCTCACAGCAAGAAGAGGCCTAAAACCCCAATACTCGTGTTGATAGTGACAGATTCAGAGATATATAATTGGAAACAGACAGAGTCAGCAATACTAAGAGTACTTGGCGCTGGGGGCTTGGTTGCTCTCTTCTTCATAAATGTGCATAATATCAGCAAGGGAAAATTCAAGAGAATTCTCTCGAATGGGGCAAGAGTATACGAAATAAGAAAGCCTGAGGATTTCATAGGCATGGTTGTGAAGATAGTTAAAGAAACATACAAAGCCTAGTGCAGCTATCCCTATTTTGGCTGATGGAGCATCTACCAGAATTCCAGGCCTACTGCTTCTCCTGAGACTCATATCACTCCCAAGTGACCATGTTCCCTCAGCAGGCTAGAATTACTATTCCGAGCCCCGAAATTGCTCGGTCGCTGAGAAGAAGAACACATCAGCATTTATATCCACCAATGCGTCACTCAGTATGGATCCATCCTCCCCCCTACAAGTTCGACATGGACACCATCAGGCAAAAGATAGAGCCCAACAGGCCCACCAGCGGTACCATAGATTTCTTTTCTAGCAGATCTGTCCAATGAATCCTTACTAATGCAAAGCATGCTGGCTAAGCGGTATGGCAATCTCACAATTGACCTGCTAGGAGCACCGGGATAGGGATGGCCAAACCCACCGCTGAGAATAGCGCTGGTTTCAAGCATTTTATCACAGAATTTAGATCTAAGTTTTACCCTTACCCAAACCACCACGAGACGAAACTGAAGTCTTCGCTTTAGCAAGCACCATATAGCCGATCATTATTCTACTTTTCTTCTTTGGGACAGGCTTCAATAGTTGACCTATCATAATATGTCTTAACAGACCTCCTACAATAAATTACTATTCATTCCACTTTATTAAATAACTTAATGATATAGGATTGAAAACGGTGATTGTACAGACATATCTAGGCCACCTAGGCCCATAAGTGAAACTATACCATCAAGATAAGGAGTCTGCGACCAGACAAACTAAGGAGAAGCTGATTTTTATGGGCAAGTCTTGAGCTCGCCTATCACCTAATATGTTTCTGAGCACTAATCTGTCTCTGATAAATCGCTGGACTCTGGATCTGCTATGGAAGATACTATTCACTTTTATGGTGAATTATATGGTCATAAGAGGGGTTCTACAAACTTTCGACTCTCATGGTGTCCCATTTTGACAGAGAGTGGTGCTGAGAGGCTCATCGTTGGAGGAAGCTTTCAGGTAATTGGAAATGCCTTGGGAGGGATCTTATGGTGGACCTTAGCTATACTGTTATCGAGACCAGATATTGGAATTGGGCCTGCTGGATATGGGGTGTATGGTGTTGTTGTATCCTTCGTATCTTTTCTGAATCTTTTTACTGCTGGGGTATTTGTGGCTTTTTCTAGAGCCTTGCAGGAACGTAGGGATCTTGAAGGTAAACTGTCCATAGTATGGGCTTTCCTCATTGTTTCTCTCATTTCTACTGTGCTTGCTGTTCTGGTTGGTTTGCTGATACTATATGCGATGTTTGATTCTGGGTATATAAGGAATATGCTGATGATTTCGCTGGTAGCTATACCTATACTGGGTATGACCCACTTTCTCCGCGGGTTACTAAATGGCTTCTACAAATATGAAATTCTCAGCGGATCCGCTGTGATGTACGCTGGGGGAAGCCTCATATTTGCGCTCTTCCTACTTTACTGCTTAGATATAAGGAGCATGCCTATAAACATATACTCTGTATATCTCCCTCTGATACAGATATTTGGATCCTCCATCTGCTTTCTCTACCTTCTCGTATGGTCGTTAGTTAAGACCCCAATAAGGCTGAGGGGCCTGTCGGATCCTTCGATTATCGATATTAGGGATGCATTGAGAAGGACTCTGTGGTGTACCCTCCCCCTAATAATCCCGCTGAACGCATATGGATTGCTCTCCTACATATTTCTATCATCATATGGTGTGGCCAAGGAGTATCTGGGAATAATGAATGTGATCTTGGGTTACACAGCAACTATGTTTCTTGTAGCAACATTTGCCAATCCCTCTGTTCCAGAAGTAGGAAGGGCCTATGAGAATAACGATGATCTTCTGATGGCAAAACAAGTTGAGGGTGCTATTAAATATTCGATGTTGCTCATGGGGCTTCTCGTGGTAGTGTATATCTCAGCATCTCAGCCCCTACTATATGTTTTCCACACAGAGGCCTATACTGCAGGAAAGATACCATTCATCGTTGGGATTATATCAACCAGCGCTTTCGCGATAGAATATGTTGGCATGATGATAGCTATAGGTATGAAGAGGGGGAGGCTCTGTGGAGTGTTAGCATTACTAACGTTTTGTGCTCCGCTGATAATCCTCTCCATAGCCTTGATGCTTGGGCTGAAAATACCCAGTTTGAGCCCCGAGATAAGCCAAATAACACTTCCCTTTTTAATCTCGATACTCACTACAATCCCAGCGGTCTGCTACATCTTCAGCATCATTAAGAAGACCATAGGCAGTTTCCCAACGCATGCAGTTATAAAATCAGTAATAGCGGCTGTGATAACAATCCTCATAACCCAAGAGTTATGCCCCTTGGTGTGGCCGACAATAGATATAGTGCAGCTCCTAGTATCCATAATTACCGCTGGCACCACGTATTTAGTATTGTTATACAGTCTAAAATATTTTGATAGACGGGATAGACTATTATTTCGGTTACTACTAGACAATTTCAGAGCCCTATTTTCTTATGGAATTCGCAGCGAATAATGACCCTTCAAAAATTCGTTGGAATACCTAAAGCGAATATGCATTAAGGATATCAATATTGCTCCTCTATAATTAAAGAAATTTGTGTAAAATACGTTTCTTAAATATCACTATAGCGCTATATATCTATGATGAATATAGTATTATAGGCTATTTCCATAAATTCTTTTCTAGCCAACCTTTAAATACACTTGATGAGTAAGGCACCACCATAAGCTAGGTAATACACATATAGTAGGAGGCAGACCACCTAGGACGCTAGGGTTCCTCCACCCATGAAAGTATGTGATATTTTATATAATGACCATCAGAAAGATAAATAGGCCGGTATAAAGCTCTTTGAGTAACGTTATTGCTGCGTACCATTCCACATAACCGACATCAGCATTATCCAGCATTATTCTCTCCTCAAACTTCCTCTTAGACTCCTACTAGGACATATCATACTTCTTCTCGAGAGAATCGATTATGGCCTCTTAGTTCCTTATGTGCTCTCTGACTTCCTCTAGTCGCCTCCTCAGCATATTGACTACAACCTTCTCGGCTTTCTTCTTCTCGCTTACACCAACCAGAATAGTCCTAGCCATATAATCCAGGAACACATCATAACTATACTGACCTAGTATAGCTTTTTAAAGATACACTCGGCTAGATAATATTTCCAATTCGACTCTAGCAAAACGCTTATATCTCTTTTTTCATCCATGTGATTCTTTCTACTATTTCTAGATTGGTGTCTTGTTTTGGTATCGCAGTTAATATCTTCGGTATGCCTAGATTATGGATTATCCCTGCTATCCACCGTAATATTCTAGTTCTGTTGGCTTCACGATCACACCAGGCCCATGCCACATTCGGAATGTCCTTCGATTTCCTTATCCCTATGATCACGGAGGTATCTTCAGTAGGCATTCTAAAGAAGAAATGATGTATGTCTAACTTTCTCAGCGTCGCATACTGTGCGACAAATTCGAAGAGTATCATTCGTGTCCCATGAAACTTTCCGAGAACGGGATCATATCTATTTCTTAGGATCTCATCTAAGGCCTCTTCCTTCTTAATGGTTGTAGGCATGATTCTTGATCGTTGCCTAGGCACATAGACACTGAGCCACTCCTCCTCAGCCACGAACCCCAGTTTCTTGTAGAATCCGACACTCTGCTCCTCAGCGGCGACCAGAATCTTGTTTTGCCCTTTCTCCCTAGCATAATCAATAGCGGCCTCTACCAACTTCCTTCCCACACCTTTTCTGCGGTAATCCCTATGCACCATCAGAACACTTATGTATGCATACTCACCAACATTACGATTAGCATCGACAATAACCTCGATGTGCCCAACAACCCTACGGTCTAGCTCAGCGACAAAGATCTCACCACCATACCGTCTAAAGATGCTTAGGTGCTCAGCACATGAATCCCTATGCATCCATACCCCTCCAAGCCGATAGAGATTTTCTGGCGTATCTAAACCACTCTGTAAGAATCTGTCAACATACGGATTATCACTCCTATAGGCCATAGCTATGAACTCAACATCGGACAGAACAGCCTTTCTGACAGTTATTCCCATTTGAATAACCGCTTTCCAAGCCACACAAAATGTTACCGCCCCTCCAGATAATGTTTCCATTTTTATTCCTTCTAGCAATAGCATATTATAAATTTATATTTTTCTATACAGCATTAGTGGATAAGAATTTATAAAGGGCATTCACTATGAGCGTATGGATAATATTAAACGAACAGAATGTCTGGTGGAGAGACAAATCAAAAATTGATGAGAAGAAGCATATTAAAAGATGGTTGGAGTCGCGTGTCAAGTGGTTCTCCAAAATTATGGATCTCAAAGAGAACCCCGGCTTAATCTACATAATTAGGGGGCCAAGACAGGTTGGGAAGAGTACTCATGCACTCCTAAAAATAAGGGAACTCCTCAAAAAAGTAGAGCCATTCAATATTCTATATGTGCACTGCGAAGCGTTCAGTGGGAGGAAAGAGCTGGACCAAGCCATAAGGGAGTACCTACGGAGCACTAGGGGTGTGGTTTGGATATTTATTGACGAAGCGACACATATAAAGGATTGGTACGTATCGATAAAATACTTCAAGGATATCGGATTGCTGGATAATGCTATAGTAGTCATAACTGGGTCAAGCTCACTAGATCTAGCACGCGCGAGCAACTACCTCAGCGGTAGGAGAGGGGAAAACATTGAGCAGAATCTGGATAGGGTTCTCCTACCAATGAGCTTTAGGGAGGCACTACTAACAGCCTTCGGATCCCAGCAGCTCAAGAGATTCATTAGGAGAAGTATAACTCAGAAAACACTCCTTGAGGTAATATCTGGGAGAATCCCCCTAGAACTAAGAAAGATCTTAGCATTTTGGGATGAGATATCCGATGCGTTCGAAAAATATCTGATAACTGGAGGATACCCACTAACTATCGATGAGTATCTCAAGAAGCGGAGGATCAGCACTAGCATCTACAACCTATTCATAACACTAGTCCGGAGAGACCTCGAAAAATATGGTTATGACCCACTAAAAGTTGACCAGGTCATGAGAAGACTCATAGAAACACTGACAGAACCAGTAGACTACGAAACCCTAAAATCTGGGACCGACATAAGGAGCTCAACAAGATTATCCGACTACCTAACAGCACTGCAAAACTCCTACATAGTAACCCCAATACCCTACATAAACCCCTCAGAGAAACGAGTAATGATGAGAAAAAGGAGAAAATACTACTTCAGAGACCCATTCATATACCACGCATTCAGAGCTTGGACACTAGGACTAGAACCCTTCGAAGCGTCAAAACACGCGGCCAAAGACCCAACAATAAAAGGCATCATTATCGAAAATATTATATGCGAATACCTAGTTAGATATGTCACAGCCTACAACAATAGACCACTCATAGACCCCCAGAGCCACATGCAGTACATCGGCTACTGGAAAACAAAAAAGGGCGAAGTAGACTTCATAATAAGACTGAAAAACAGATACATACCAGTAGAAGTCAAATTCAGAGAAAAAATCCAAAGAAGCAGCCTAAGAGCACTCATCAAAACCACCCAAACTCTCAGGAATAGGGGGGTAGTCATATCCAAAAGACCAGAAGACCTAATAGAAGAACAACACTACGTAGCAATCCCAGCACAAATATTCGCAATAATATTCCCCAGCCCCTCCAGATAGACTCAATGTAGCCCCAAAATTCTTCACTGCTCTCCCCTCACTAACATAAGAGAAAACAAATTATTATTTTTGGTAGGGTAGAGGAATATCGCAATCACTATGTGTGTCCTCAGCTTGGCTAACACCGCACAACAATGCCCCCACTCCATCGCAACTTCTGGCTTCTCTACAGCTTCTAGTAGAAAAGCCAGGTATACTACTATATTTTAATAATCTATATTAGTATATTACTAACGTTAGTATATTACTAACGAAGGAGAAGTTAAATGTGTTTAGAGGTAGGGCTGTTTTCACGGGCGACGTTGAAGCCTTTGGATAAGGTCTTTGATTTTGATGATGAAAAAAGAGTGATTTTGGAGTATATCAGGGGCGGCGAGTGGTTTACTGTTTCTGGTATTAGACGTGTTGGGAAGACGACGCTTGTTAGATCTGTTGTTAATCACCTAGGGTTTAGGAGTATCTATATTAATCTGTGGGAAATTGACGAGGATAGGCCTTTTAGTGATTTTGTCCTGAGGTTTTCGAGGGAATTATTGTCTCTGAAGGATTCCTCTTGGAGAAGGCGGCTTAGGAGTATTGAGGAGATTTCCGTTCTCGGTTTTAGAGTTAGAATTAGACGCGAGGAAGTTGAATTCTACCTGGACGAGCTCATTGGGGATATTCTGTCTAGAGACCGCTTAGTAGTTATTCTGGATGAAGTATATACACTTGGGAGGGAGCTAAGAACTCTCGCTAGGCTTCTTGCCGTGCTTCATGATAAATATGCACCTAAACTTACGGTAATACTTCTTGGGTCTATAGCATCGATAAGAGACCTGTTTGAGACCAAAACTGAGGAGACAGAACCACTCTATGGGAGGATAACAAGAGAATTCGTTTTGAGGCCTTTAGCACTACATCAAGCAAAAAGGTTTTTGCGTGCTGGTTTTGAGGAATGTGGCGTTGACGTTGACGATGAGATTATCGACATGGCAGTAGACGAGTTGGGAACAATAACTGGGTGGCTTGTCGAGTTTGGTAGGGAGTATGTCTTGGAGGCGAGAGCTCTCTCGAAGGTTGACCCCATAAACATTATTAGGAGAGTACAGAGAAGATCGAGACAAATAGTCTATGGGGAAATAGCGAGAGCGCTCAGAGGAAAGAGAAGACCCGATATCTACCTAAGAATACTTAAGCTAATCGCAAACAACCCCAACATAACACTGGCCGAACTCTCAGAAGCACTAAACAGGAAAAAACCAACAATACTCCAATATACTAACTATCTTGCATTCAGAAATATCATCAAAGCAGAAGAGGGACACTACAACATAGCGGATCCTCTCTACAGGAGAGCAATACTCCACAGAAACTTCGAAGTCGAAGTCAAAAAAAGGCTATAAATACAGTCCGTGACTTTCTCTAAATCGTTGCTACATCAGAAAAATTGGTTTCTTCTCTGTTAAAAGTGCGAGGAACCTTGAGGTTCTCTAGGATGAAAAAGAGTTTTAGATTTTCAATTGTGCTGATTCGGCAGACGACTAGGGATGCGTAGTAAGTTGTCAAGGAATAGGTTTTTCGAACAGCCTAAGGAAGCTCTCCTCTTTGTCGATTCTTGCCGCAATTCCTCTTTCTCTGAAGAATTCATATAGTTCTTTTACCAATGTTTCCCAGCTTGGTACCTCCTTTGGGTTGATAATTGTGAGGGTTAGTCGGATCGGGAATGTGTACTCTGGTTTTATTCTTTGGGAAAGTTTCTGGAAGTTCTCCATAACATATTCGCTCTTAATTTTAAATCCGCGCTCCAAGAAGTATACGACCACGTCGTAAAGTTTTCTAGCATCATTAAGTGTGGCTCTCCTTCTTGGGATTGTATCCCAAAATAAATCTAGTATGCTGACTATTGTCTTCTTGAACGGATTTATCTCCACATATATGTCTTTGTCATCATCGATTATCACTTTAACTTCAGCGTCAAGTATTGACAGTATCCTAATCTGTTTAGGTCTTTCCTCACCAAGATCGATTTCGAACCAGAATCTATCCTTCCTACCCCTCATCTCCCGCATCCAGTCATCTGGGATGTACTCCTTGAACTCAAAGGTAGCTCTAGCGAGGTTTATCTCGGCAATACCCTCCCCCCTAACACCCCATATTTCCCATCTCCAACCCCCCTTCTCTACGTCTTCGAGTAGTGAAAGTATGTCTTTTTGATCCTTAATGAGTTCCATGAATGTCTCTTTTCTGATATAAAGAGGCCCTACAAAGCGAATTCTAACAATACTATCATTCTTCTCGATCCATTTTCCCATCCTGATGCACCAAATGATAAAAGATTTCCTTCTTTAAATATTGTTTCCCTTGCAAATATAAAGCATAATACATGCGAGCGCCCTAATTCTGTAAATTCTTGCTTAGCTTTCTGCTGGTTCGTACGCAATCTGCTGGGCGTTCTGCCTGAGCATTGCACTAAGATTAAACATAGGCATCATCCAGAAACCATAAGGATAAAATAGGATTGTAGCAACAGCTTTTAAGGACGCTGGATCCCCCGCAGTTTTCAGATCCCCCTCGCATTTCTTACATGAAGTAGCGTGGTGAAAAACGAGTATTTAAAAATCGAAAATAGATGTATTTTAGCACTGAATGGTTTTGGTGCTTTTATGGAAGCAAACAATGAGAAGCGTTTGGCATCATCTTCTCTGAAGAATAAACTTGAGATGCTGTCGCAGATGGCGATGTCGGGGATCAGAATAACTATCGAGAAGGTCATGGAGAGACTCAATGTTGATGAGCGTGAGGCTATAAGGATTATTAGGGAGACCTTCGTTAAGTCTGATCGTGAGGCTGAGATTCGTTGATCGATCTAAAAACCTTACTGATTATGTTTGCTAGGGCTATAAATAGTTCTACTGTGAAATATTGGCTGCTGATAGGCAATGTGGCTGGGTTCTTTTACTATCCCGAGCTTATAACCAGGGATGTTGATATCGCTGTTTTGTTTACCGAGTCGAGGGATATCGAAACATTGATACATTCTATGGAGAGGGAGGGGTTTCAGCTGTCTAGTGAGCAGAAATACAGTCTTATGGCTAAGCAGAGAACGATAATATACCTGGAGGAGTCACCCTTCTACGTTGATCTACTCCCTGTTGTTTATGATGTCGATATCTTTATGGATGCTTGGAAGCATAGAGTCACAGAAACTCTCGACGGCCAAAAAATTTTTCTTCCCACATTCGAATATTGGCTGATTCTAAAGCTCTATGCTGGAAGGGAATCGGACTTTGTGGTCGCCAAAAAAGCCTTAAGATACGCGGAGAACCTAGGTGTCTCCATTGACTATAGGCTTCTCCAAGAGTTAGCAAAAAAGTACTCAATAGAGAAAAGACTGCGGAGAATACTCCGATGAGATCCCCAACAGCTCACGGCATGTCTCATTATCATTCCTTATTGCCCTCACAAGCATCCGAATATAGGAAGCTTTGCCGTCTTAAAATATCAACTAAAAGTGGGCAGGGGCGACGTATAAAAACGCCACTCCTTCATAAAAATGATGTTGACCCATCTCCACTCAACGTAGCTATGAATCTACATAATATTGCTCTATCCGACAGACACTATAAATGGAAAATGCCATTGGCCTTATTAGGGGCTATCTGATGGAACTCAAAAAATATCGTGCTTTAAAGCATATTTAATAAAGATATATGCCATGTCTTTTGATCCTCCCAGTTCGACAAGGTCGACGTGGGGGGTAGCTGGTGGGAAAAGTATTATTTGTATTATGCGGTAAGCCACGCTCGGGTGTTGCTGAAAAACTCATGGGTATTGGCGATGTGGTGATTCTGGATACAAATAATGACGCCATAGCTGTCGATGTTGGCTCGCATGAAAAGGTTGTAGTTATGAATACCTGCGATGTAACGGTGGATCTCATCAACAAAATACTTGGGGACTTAGAGACAAGTGATGTGGTGTATGTAGGTTCTAGGCCGAGGAGACTAACATCAAGGATAGCGAAAACTGCTTTAAGCGCGATAGGATTTCAGAGAGCGATAAGCGAAAATCTAACATCATGCATAGTTGGGGTGCGGACAGACGCACTGACAACAAAAAACATAAGGATACACAGCCCACTAATACTGCCGAGCATATGGATCCATCTGGATAAACAACGCGAGCTGAGCATAAAAGAAATCGAACATAGAGGCTTGGAGCCAGCAATAGAGCAAAATATTGGGAGAGCGGCATGGCGACTAAGCTTAGAGGGAGGCTATGTCACACGCATACTGAAGTTTATGGTGGCTGGGGCAGCAACACTAGCCCTAAACATGTTTTTGCTATTCTTCCTAACAGATATTATTGGGATTCCCTACTACTTCTCTGCAGTCATAGCCATTGAGGGCGCAATACTTTTCTCATTCCAAATAAACGAGGAGTTTGTTTTTAGGAAACATGTCAGAAGGCATCGTAGGGCCAGACTCATGAGGCTTCTTAGTTATAATATCGCCTCTTGGAGCACAGGGTTTCTGGGCCTAATCATACTGATAATACTGACGGAGTATGGACACATATACTATTTACTGTCGAACTTCCTATCCTTTATAGTCACATCAGTACTTATGTTCCTACTGTGCTTTCAGCAAATATGGCAATGAAAAACACACAAAATTTCTATATTCGCAGAGTAGAACCGCTAGGCTTCTCCAGATATTTTTGTACCCTACGGAGACTAGGTGATTCGATGTGTGAGACCACCAAACGTTTCTAGATGGCACTTATGGTGAATAGATTACCTCCCCAAATACTATTTTCGGTGCGAAGAAAGTTGATACAATTATTGGGGGTTCTTCTTAACCATTCCACCTAATATTTTTGCTAGTTTGATGGGACTGTTCTCAACAATGACTCCCATTTTGGCTCCGTATTCAACAACTTCTTCGTCTGGACGCTCCAAAGAGAAAACAACTAATGCGTTTGGCCTCATACCCAGCTTATCAATAGCGGCCCCTATGGCCCTCTTAATTTGATCGATATCCTCCTTTCGACAATGTACGCAGATCTCCACAATAGCTAGAAAACCATCACCAACGATGTACGCATCGAAGAGACGCCATGGAGAAGCAAAAATCTCCAAACCATATCTCCTAAGAATACCTTTCAAACCATCAACAACCTTCCACTCAGAAATCTCACCCTTAATCATACCCATCTCACCCACCAGCCTGTTCACTTGCACAGTTAGCTGGTCGACACGCTCAGTAAGCTGATTCACCCGCTGAGTCAGCTCGTCAAGCCTCACGGTCAGCTGGTCGACACGCTCAGTAAGCTGATTCACCCGCTGAGTCAGCTCGTCAAGCCTCACGGTCAGCTGGTCGACACGCTTAGTGAGTCTATTGATATTTGTTGCTGTCTCTCTTAGTATTTGGACCGTCTCCTTGAATAGTTCCTTTATGATGCTGTCTCTGATCTCTCTTATTGCTCTTTCGAGGATTTTTTCTATACGTTTATTTAGTTTTGCTATGGTATCGGAAGTTACCTCCATTGTTTGGCACCCCCTATTATCTAATCTGTTTTTTGTCATTATTAGAAGACTCATTTTTTGCATAGTTTTTGGTGTTTGAATATGAGTGGTTCGGCTGGATCTTTTACCCTCTCTGGCTGATGTGGTTCCTCCTATTAACTAGCTTGCGACCTCTTTTTTCTTTATGAAATTTGGTGTCTTTTTTAGTTTCTTGTTTTGAAAATAATTATGGGAGGTATGTGAGTGTTATGGCTAAGGTTTTTATTAGAAAGAGAGAGCTTGAGCTGGAAATAGACTTCGAGGAGGATGAGAGCAGGATTATTCTCATTCTCGATAAGATTCCATTCGTTAGGTACGATGAGTTCTCGGATACGTATCGGGCTCTCCCATGTGCCTACCCTGAGCTTATCTCGGCTCTCAGAAATTCTGGGATCGAAGTGATAAGTGATATATCATCGGATTGGAGCCTAGACATTGATCTTAGAGAACCCTTGGTAGAGTTGAGACCATATCAAAGAGAGGCTGTTGAATGGCTCAGAAAGAACAGATTTCGAGGTGTTGTTGTTCTTCCCACGGGTGCGGGCAAATCCCTAATTGCTATATATGCTCTCTACCTTCTTAGGATGAAAACCCTAATCGTCGTGCCAACTATAGAGCTTATGCATCAATGGAAGAGCAAGATACGCTCAGTTCTGAGGATAAGAGACGATTCGGTGTGTTTCTGGGGCGGGGGATACAGAGCGCTGTGCGGAATCACCATAACGACATATCAGGGTGCATGTAAAAGGGATTTCCTCGTGAGGGCAATGGATAAGTTCGGATTAGTTGTGTTCGATGAGGTGCACCACCTACCCGCGGAGACGTATCTGGAAATAGCTAAGCGTCTTGTATCTCCACATAGAATAGGGCTTACAGCGACCCCAGAGCGGATAGATAGGCGGGATAGGTTCCTACCTCTTTTCGTCGGTCCGATACACTATGGTGCGAGGGTATCTGAGCTTGTTAGAAGCGGATATCTCGCAGAGTACGAGTATAGGAAGATAAGCACGTATATGGATAAGGAGGAATGGAGGACATACAGGGAGAACATGAGGATCTACAGGGAGTATGTGCGTAGCAATTTTCCCAATCTTACGGGGAGAAGAGCTTTTGATATGGTTGTCAAGATGGCTTGGAAGGATAGAAGAGCTAAGGAAGCGTTGGAAGCGAGAATGAAGGCAAAGGCAATAGCAATGGCGCCAAAATCGAAGATAGCTAAGCTCAACGAGATACTAACAAAGCATAGGGATGATAAGGTAATAATATTCACGAGGTTACAGAGAACAGCCCATCTGATAAGCTACACATTTGGCATACCCGTGATAACGGCGAATGTCCCGAAATCCATTAGGAGGAAGATATTCTCACTTTTCAGATCTGGGAGAATAACGAAGATCGTGAGCGCGGAGGCTCTTGATGAAGGGGTCGACGTACCGGACGCCTCAGTCGGCATAATAGTTAGTGGGACATCATCACAAAGACAATACATTCAGAGGGTAGGTAGGGTTTTAAGGCCAAAGAAAAAGAAGGCAATAATATATGAGCTTGTCACCGCAAAGAGTTTCGACGAGTTTATGTCTAAAGCAAGAAAGGGACTAATAGGTGAAGATTCTTGATACCCATCAACGCATATCCAGCGTATATTCGGGGAGGAAAGCTCCATCTGAAATACCTAAGCAGATACCCACAACAGCGAATCAGGGAGACAATAGAGCTTATGGAGAAGCACAGAGGAAGAAAGGTGACCCGAGAGAGGCTCATAGGCATGCTGAGAGAGATCTTTCCAAGCGAACACGACCTAAGAGTAATAAACCTCATATACTACTCCCTCCTTGTCTTCTACAAGCTTAGCGAGGAGAAACTCTCCTTCACAACGTCTGGTAGGATTAGAGTAAGGATAAATGATGAGTGGGATCTGAGGCTACTATTCTACCAATGGGTTCAGGAGACATTCGGAGGCTTCATACCAATAGAAGAGAGGGAATCAGCAATGCTAAGGTTCTGCGAGGAGTACGGTGTTCGGAGGGACGCGTTGGAGAGTGTTTTGGCCGGTGGGATGCTGCGAGGATACAAGCTTATTAGAAGAACCTCTATTGTTCCCTCACCAGAAGATATCATAGCAGTATCCAATTTCCTCCTAATAGAGAAAACCCTCGGCCTATCAGACTCAGCAACAATATACTTCTACGATGTGAGCCGAAAAGGGTCGCTGATAAAAGACATGATTTTTAGATCAAAGAGAGCCAGACTAATACTAGAGTTCAAAGAGAAAAACAACATGCTCATATGCTCCCTATCTGGGCCCCTCCAAATATTTAAGCATCCATCACCAATATACGGAGAATACATAAGCTGCATCCTGGTAGGATCGTTGGCAGCTCACAGAAAGTGGAGGCTGAGAGCATGGGTGAGATACAGGAAGAGAAAGGCCCTATATGAGATTTCAAGCTATGATAGTAGGATACGGCTCCTAGAACCACCATGGAAATATCATGGCAAAAGAAGAAAAATTGAGGCTTTCGACAGCGAGATCGAGATGAAGATATATAATCTTCTGAGGAGAATATTCCCAGAAGCAAGAATACTCAGGGAAAGCGAGATAATAAGCACAGAGGATGGAACAATATTCATTCCAGACATAGTAGTAGAGAAAAACAACAGAAAAGCAATAGTGGAAATCGCGGGGTTCTGGACAGAGAACTACGCTAAGAAGAAGAGAGAAAAACTAGACGCTGCGTATAGATCTGGGATAAGAGACCTAGTGGTGGTAGCCGACAAGAAACTCTCAAAACACTTCAGAAACACACAGTACCCAGTACTATACTTCGACAAATCCCTAGCAATAGCAAGATCACTAAGACAGGCGATAGGAAACATCCTAACAAGCAAAAGAAACTATCAAACCGATACTATCCGCCCGTCTAAGTAGATACTTTAGAGGAAAGATAGAATATGCTAAACCTCGTCACCATCATAGAAACACCAACATCCCAAGAACGAATTATGAGCTCACAACAGCATCATACCCTCAGAAGAAAAAAGCCGTCCGCCGGCTTCATCTCCCCGTAGCCTTGCACCATACGGTGCATAACCACGGGCCGTCCGCCGGCTTCATCTCCCCGTAGCCTTGCACCATACGGTGCATAACCACGGGGCACTATTTATTAACCTAGTAATTTTGTTGTTATTTATAATTTTCCATTTCTGGTGAGTGGGTTTTGAGTGCAGGGATAGATTTTTCTTGGGACAGAGATAAGCGTAGCCTATTCATGTGTATTGTACTGTTTAGAAGCCAGAATGTTGTGGATTCTGTTTATAGCTATTTGGTGCGTTCAGTGAGAGAGTTTAAGCTACATTTTAGGCGTCTTACCAGAAAGAAAAAGAGGATTCTGCTATCAGCGGTTAGGAGGCTATTAGGTGGGGCTGTTAAGCAGTTTTCGAGGGATGATGTGTTTGTGTTTAAGGCTTATGTTCCTAAATTTGCGAATCTGATGAGCAAATACTCGTGGTTAGAATCGAAGGCATGTGAGATCATTGGGATTATAAGAAGATACAGGAATTATCCTCATCAAGTAGTTGTTGGAAGCGATCTTGAGAGGGGAAAATATAGCTTCTCCGAGAATCTGAGAAGACGATTAGGGATCAATGTGTACATCGATGATAGGAGCCAGGAGGTATGTATTGCTGATGCTATCGTCAACTATGCAAGGATAGAAGGCAAAATCCCAATAAAACACCACTTCTGCTAATCTGAGAACACCAACGATGGAAGCCCAATGTATCCCAACACCAACCTACAAGAGAATATCAACAGTTCCAATACTCCATATGCCAAACTAACCGAACAACTCGATGAAATATATCATAAGGAGCAAACGCGACCCCATAAAGGCCCTAGAATTATTGGATAGAGGAGACATTAGAGATGCTACCGAGAAGGCTTGGTGCAACATAGAGACGCAAAAAAGCCTCTAGTGGTCGCCAAGATTCCATATGACATAGCTGAGAACATATCCTCGGATCTGCCTCTATCCATAAGGATACTTAGAGCTCTAGGAGAAGGTGAGCTGCTAGAAAAATAGTTATTCTTGATCCATCATTAATAGCCATTCGTATGCTGGTAATACTCGTATTGTTTTAGAGCCTAAATGAATTGTTTCTTCTTCGTCCCATGTGATTATCAATGACTCGCTAGTGCCGAGCTCTCTCATACCTTTGATGAGACCCTCTATTTCCCGCTTCCTTATTTTTTCTTCCTCTAAGGTATAAGCTACGTTGATAAGGGTCTTTATTCTTTTATTCTCCATGACCACAAAGTCTACTTCTTTGTCCTCTGTTTGGTAGTAGAAAACTTTGAATCCTCTTCTCTTCAATTCTATGAGGACTAGGTTCTCTAGGAGAGGCCCTAAATTTTCGCTTGGTGTGTATCCTATTACGTTTGCTAGTCCTGTGTCGATAGCATAGATCTTTTTTGGTGCTATTATTTGCTCCTTTGCTTTCGTAGAATATCTCCTCACTGTGAAGAGCATATAGACGGCTTCCAGATAACTTAAGTATTTGTCTATCGTCTCTAGGCCTAGTCCAAAGATGTTCCTTAGTTTTCTCAGCGTTATCCTCTGACCCACATTGGATATCAGATAATATGCTAGGTCTTTAACCTTCTGGTAATCTACGGAGAATCTACTTACTACATCCTTTGTTATTATGTCCTCAAAATACTCGATCAATATTTTCTTCCATATATGCCTATAAACATGAACCTCTGGGAATCCCTCATACCTAAGGAAATCTAGCAGGTACCCCCTAATAAGGGATCTGCTCTCAGTTCCATGAGGTTTCACATCGACACTATAAAATCTTAGGAACTCCTTGAAAGAGAAAGGATAGAGCTCGATCTCCAGCTTCCTCCCAGTCAACACTCGTGCGTAATCTTGTGGGATATAGTAGGAGCATGAGTCCGTTATGAATATTTCCCCTATCTTCATGTCCAGCAGCCTCCTAACAAGACTAATCCAGTCTCTCGCTTTGTGGACCTCATCTAGAAATATGAGCACCTTCTTAGGCTTCTGGGTCTCTATGAAACTTTCGTATAGTTTTTCGGTGCTTACAGTACTTAGTCTTGCATCATCGAAATTCATGAGAACAATATCGTCGGGTCTAGCTACGCCCCTCCTAAGCACATAATCGATTATCTGATAAAGCAAAGTACTCTTACCACATCTCCTAACACCAATGATCACCTTAGCCTTGGGAATACCAATTAATTTCTCAACATCTGATAGCGCATCCCAATAAGCTCTTCTGGAACCCCACCAGATACCCACCAAGGATTCCAATCCTCCAGTGCCACTCTTACGGACATATTGAACACCAAACTGTTCAAAAATAATATTTTTTTTGAACTAAATATTGTTCACCATTTATATAAGACTATAGTAATCTTTCTCTACCTACTAGGCCCACGGCTGTATATCTGAACGCATGCTAGTATTGTCAATTGTATTGATAAAAAATTATTAGAGGATTAGGATTTATAAGAACAGACTCTTAGGACCTAGGAATATCTGACCTCATCCACATATTCTGCGGTAACAAACTTGTAATCGCACCAGCAATACCAATAATAGCTACTAGGTAGTACCAAACGAAGAGTATGTCATTCCTTTGGAGCCTAGCATACAAGTAGGATAAATGTATACCAACAAAAGATAGAAAACATTGGCAAAGCAACAATACTTGGCAGGAAATTTATGGTGCAACCGAAGATAGTTATGGGTGTTTCAGCTGTGCCATATTTGGCGAAGTAGACTTAGCTCAAGATCTGCAGGAAATAGGTAATACCAACTATAGTGAAATCTGCAAATAAGAGCTTGAACCTCTGAACACTATGCTTTTTACAAAAAATAGCGGAAGAAAGCCCCCAGATCCCATCTAGGGGATGAATCCTGCTTCCAAGAGGGAGAAGGCGAGAGGCTAGGTTGTGGGAACGCAAAATTTAAAAGAAAAATAAGCATAAAAATATGTTGGGATGATGAAGCCTGCAAAAGAGAAAAATGGCGAGAAAGCGGGCACATAGAAGCGGAAAAGAGGAAAACAATACGGATGAGTCCCACCTCCCAGCAGGATAGCCCTAACGCCGATGGCCTGGCCCAAGCTACTCTACCAACATAATGATATGAGCTTGGTAAAGGGGCAAACCTCCTCGTAGGGGGATCTCAGGATTCCCCGCAATTCATTGCAGGGAAGGAAGTCGATTACGAAATAGAATAAATGGCTGAAATATAATGAGAGAACCGAAAATACGAAGCTAACTAGAATATAGGAAACAAACAATGCGAGTGGATGATTAAATTCGAAGTATGTCAAAAAGAACCATCATTCTACTATACATAAAAAGACAAAAAATTATACAGACTGGACAGGGAGAAATAGAACCAAAAGCAATATCAGAAGCAACGAGAACAGGGACAACAATAATAACCAGACAAGGTGTAAAACTCATAGCCAAAAAATTGGATATCCAAGCATCTAGCAAAAAGCTCGTCGATACTTAGAAAATGTTCTTGCTTTCAATTTTTAGAAAGCTATAATGCGATGAGCTCTTTAGGGCAGCTTTCTGGAGGAAGTTTTTGGGTGCCTACAACATAGAATATGTAGTGTTCTGGTTTTGGTTGCAGGTTTTTTATCATTTTTAATACCTCTCTATAAATCACATTGTCGTAAGGTCTTATTTTCTTCGCAAGTTTTTTGGCCTGTGCCGTATCCCCTATGGCCACATAGTATATAGCTTTAGCAAAATAGGTCATAATTTTTCCCTCCTCAACCTTTATTAAGCGTCCAACACGTTTTATTATAGAGACTCTTCCTGTCAGGGCTGCGGACACTATGATGTTTACATATACTTTGTTTTTGTCTAGGATTTGGGATCTTAATGCTTTTATGAAGTTACTGAGGGCTTTTCCATACTCTCGTTCCCTCATGGCTTCAACCCCAAGATAGAAGCTTAGTGTGGGATTATCCTCGACGTTTTCGGCTAGGAACCTTAAGAATGAGTCTAAGTGCGGATCATCGAAAGATTCCAAGATATCCATAACATATGCTAGGAGTTTCTCGTCTGAAGTTATTTTTTCCATGGCTAGATCGTAGTAGCATCTACATACTAAATACATTACTCGAGCCAGTTCAAATAGCTCATCTGGTGTATACATACTGAAATCGCTTAGGAATCGCTCAAAGAGCTCTTTGGCTTTCTCCTTTAATCCAAGTTTGTCTAGTATATAGCATGCGAGGAACGCATCTTGGGCGGACCCCACCTCGCTGACTCTTTCCAAATTTAGTTTCTCGTGAGCATTTTCCAAGTTGCCCTTTATAATATCGAGGTAAATTTTTGCACGGTCGATCAAATATTGGTGAAGTTCTATTGCCTCACGAGGGAGCTGCGAAATTTTTTTAATGGTGCGCTCCATTTCTTGAGCTTTCTCTGACATAAAATATAGGTCTATAAGCTCAAACAATATATTTCGAGCTAAATATGGATCATCAAATCCCTCAGCCAGACTAAGAGCTTTATTAAATAATCTCTCCGCCACATCAATATTGCCATAGGATTTATTTATTATTCCTAAGTAGTATAGCATATAAACATTTAGCGATCTATATTTTATCTGAGAAATAAACGCTTCATACCGCTCATACCCTATCTCGCGAAACTTCTTCCATCCCCGAGGAAAAATCAAAACTAGATCTAAGATTCTTATCAAAAAGTCTAACTTATAACGCCTTGCAATCATCAGAACTTGTTTTGGTATCTGTTTCTTCATATACGCGATATCTGTGAGTATCCATGTTCTAAATATATTCCATAGCTTACTCACATTTATGTAGAAATCAACATCGACTTCGGCATTTGGGTCATCATACTCAAGTATACCTACTAACTTCTTAACAAGAACTTTTAAATTCCCTGGCTTTCGTTCCTCATCCTCAAGATACACCTCAATCAGAAAGCCAATAAAGTCGAATATCCTATGTCGTATTTCATCATAAGCATCTTTCGGTAAGTTTTGGAAGAATCCTATGAATAGATCTGTTGCTCTCTCTAAGTCGATATTTGCCATAATCTCAAAGAAGAGATTATATCTAAAATTAGGTACTTTTGCCATAGCTTTTCTCATAAGCTCGAAGGCTTTATCACCAAAACTCCTTATGTATTCTTCGATCTCAGTATCCAGTTCATAATAGTCCTCAAGACTTCCAATACTAATAATTTCTGGGAAGATTGATGCATCCTTGGTTTTTAGAAGAGTTAGGAATGCTATCGTCGAGCGCCAACTTGCGGGATCTTCCCTAGCTATGTCTGGGAGCTCACTAATAACCTCCCCTCTATATTTATCGGCGACTATATCCATCAGCTTATCGATGGTCTTTACTACATCCCAGTACCCCAAATCAGAAAATATGCTGTCAGAATCATCGAGAAATCTAAGGAAATCCTCAAAATCATACTGATAGAAACTCTTTGCCAACGGCTTCAGATCAGCATCTTCGTAGAGCTTCATTAGTCTCGCAACATTCTCACAATCATCCTCGCATTCAACCCCATGTTCACTCTTCATATGATCGGGGAACGATTCGATGTGTTTCCCACACAATGGGCAAATGTTCTTCTCATCCCGACCCCTCTCTACCTCTCCCACCGCAGGTCACGCCTTTGAAATAATACTTCTACACCAAGATTAGGAGTTAATCTAAAAAATGGTAGTCGAAAAATCTGTCTTCAAATATTTCTGCCCAGCTCTCAGCAGGAGTCGCCCAGCCTTCAATTCAAAGTAACACATGTGATATGCCCCCTGGACACCGAGGAGCCGTCTCCATAAGTAGTAGGAAAAAGACAAATAAAAAGGTAGCCCCTTAACTGATCGTTGCTGGATTATACATGACCAAAAAAGGGGCTCATAGGATCATCAATAGAAGCTTTAGAAGATTAGACCTAACTCTGATCCCAGACATACTAAATCCGCTCTTGCCTTCTTTTTGGTTGGTACTTCACTTTTGGTCTCCTGAAGTTTTATTAATTCGGATCGATGCCTCTATCTTCATCCGTACTGATTTATGACCCAGTATTTCTAGGTGCAGATCCAAGAAGAGTATTGTATGCTCTAAATTTTTGATGAAAACTAGAAATAAATTAGTATGTCTGGGACCCCTATATAGCTTTTAATTCCGTTTTCATTTAATATTTAGCTTGGACGGTGTGTTTTGGGTGCGTGAATCTCCCTTCGTTTTTGAGGATGCTGTTCCAAAGGAAAAGTTTTTTGACAGGCAAGAGGAAATCGAGTTTTTTGTTAGTAATCTTCGCGTTAAAAGGAAGATGCTTCTATGTATTGTTGCACCCCTAAAGTATGGGAAGAGCAGTCTGATGATGAGGTATTTTGAGATTCTTAGGGGTAGGGAAGATATAATACCCATATATGTCGACCTCAATGAGGTTAAGAGCCCACTGAGATTTATTGTGGAAAGGCTATACGATTTTGGGATAGACCTTAGAAATTATTATAAGGAGGCCCTAAGGGGAGGCGAACTCTTCAAATTATTCGATGCACTAAATAGTATTCTGGAGCGGGATGATCGATGGTTGTTCGTATTGTTTGATGAATTCCATCTACTCCCCGAATTGATTAGAAATGAGGGAATTTTTAAGAATATGCCTGATGACATAATCTACACATTTTTCAGAGGATTTGCTGAGGGCCGAAGAATAAGCTACATTGTTTGCGGTTCTGCTGTAGAGCCACTAATGCGCGCTTTGGATGTATGGGGCGGGAGATTCCAAATAATATATCTTGGTCCATTTAGTGAAGAAGATGCCACCCATATGATAAAGAAACTTTTCGCTGAGGGCGGTATGGAAATAAGTGATGAGTATGCAAAAATAATTGCCGAGTCCGCTGGTTATCACCCATTCTACATACAATATATGGGACATCAGATATATGTAATGGGAGAAATAAATAGAAGAACGATAAGATCCGCAAAGCGAAGACTCTATGAGTTCCTATCACCAATATTCCTTAGCTATTTAGAAAAAATACGTAGAATGGGTGGAGAATACATCGAGGCTATAGCAAAGCTGATAAATAATGAGCCGTTGAGTGTGGAGAATAGAATCGCCCTAGCCAATCTAGTGAGAATGGGCATACTTAGACCCAGAAACGCAAGATTTGATTTTGTAGATCCCCTGTTTAGGAGATATATGGAGCAGGTTATTAACAATCTAGAACCAGCGGAAGTGATAGTTGTTGGTCATTGGGCGGAACGTATTGTTGGAAACTATTTGCTGAGGAGAGGATTTCTCCCATATTATTCGCATGATAGCCGCGGTGCATTCGACATATATGTTAGGATTAAGGGTATCGATGTTGGAATACAAGTTAGGTATACGTCGGGTGGGATTGCGTATCTATCTGATGAAGATTCCAGAAACATACTACTGGAAGCCAAAAAAATGAACTGGGTTCCTATATTGGCTATAGTAGGAAAAAAACTAAGGTTTTTCTCGGAGATACGTGCTAAAAAATACATAATTGATGAGGGATACACCGACATAGTGCAAGCGATAGAGGCTTTTGGAAGATAAGATATCAGCTATCAAATTTTACTACAATGGTAACGAGAACTTCTATAGAACCACACCCTAACACCCCTATCTGGCCAAAGGTTCCAATGAAAATACTCAAATCCTCAACCTATAAAGTGACTTTGCAGTTTAACACCGTAAGTTTCATTTTATCTAGACGCTATTAATTGGCCTTCTATCTTGGGTCTCACAAGCATTAGATTCGGTGGAGGTCTAATCGACACGTAGATCATTCCTTGTGATTCTTGCGGTTTTGGCCAAGGAGGAATATTTCGCTTCTGGTAGGGGACCGAGGCCTCTGAGGTTTCTCATCACACATGCATCGTATCCATGGTTACATGCAACAAAAATAGCATTGCTTCTGCAGCAATATGAACCCTCTGAAGTTCCCAGGTTTTTAGGCGACCGAAGTTTACTAGAGTTTTTTCTCTTGGCAATAGAATAGACTATATGCTCCTTAGGAAAAGTTTCTGTGGCCTATAAGTAGCGTAATCGTATTATTATTGTATCGAATATTATTATCTCTAGTGGATCCAGTGGTGCTAGTCAGTAGGGAGTTATTCATCGGTCTAGATAATGTAATGCTTTGATAAAGTATTAAGTAGTAAAGTATAATCTGGAAATATGGCGATCACAGTCATATTTAATCAAAAAACACTATTCAATAGGGAGGATGAATGAGAAGCGATGAGCTGACTAAACAGAAAATTAGGGGGATCTTTGGAGAGAAAACCTATGCGAAAGGCTTAAAATACTTTAATGAGGGGCGAGTCAAAAGCGTTATTAAGGTTGATAATCTATTATTGGGTTCGGTTCAGGGAACTGCGGATCTACCATACCTAGTGCGTGTTGATCTCAAAACACTAGAAAACAGATGCTCATGCCCCCTAGGTGGAGACTGCAAACACGTTGTAGCCCTACTACTCGCATATATCAAGGGAAACTATACAGATACGGCTTCCCTAGCAGATCGAATACTCAAGCTGAATAGGGAGGATCTGATTTCTATCCTAAAGGAGATCGCCTTCTATAATCCAGAGCTACTAAGCTCACTGGAAGAAGCAATAACACTGAACACTATTCGCAAAGGGGAAACACAAAAAGGCAAGGAATCATACGCCCAAAGGCAGATATACAAAAAACTCAAAAAGAGGATAAACAATATTTTCATGAACGCAGACCTATCCTACTACGGAGTCCCCTCACTAGTTAGCAACATAGAAAGAATATTCAACATGATCACTAACAACAAGTCTCTAGACAACCTAAAAAAGATAGACCTACTAATATACCTCCTAGAAAATATCATCGACTGCTTTGATTCAGGAGTAGACGACTCCTCGGGATCGCTGGGAGACACCGCTATATACATAGCGGAAGAACTCAAAACACTACTAGACAGCTCAAACCAAGCCAAAAACCAATTCGCAAAACGCATCACAACACTTGTAGCAAGAGAAGATTACGGCCTAGAATTCGAAAGTCTAATCCCCCACATCGCAACAGCAGAAAACTACAAACAAATAATCAATACACTAAAAGAGGAACTACTATACAGTGGGGCCAGACTTTATTATATCGAAAAATTTGTCCGCATACTCGATAATATCTCCGAAGTCCTCAATTTGGAAATCCCCACAGAGGAATACATAGAAGATACAATATCAAAAATGGATTTCGATTCCATTAACAAATGGACAATCGATTCCCTAATAAAACATAACCACCTCGAATTAGCAATCAGAATCATCGAACACGCAATCCAAAACTGCCTCACCAACAAATGGAGTGAAAAACCCAGAATAACAATAAGATTCGGAACATTTCGAAGACTAGTAATGGCCCCAGGAAACGCACCAAGCTGCATAGAAGACCTAATCGGTATCCTAAAAGACATACCAATAGAGAAGATAGACAAAAACCTACTAAAGAGATTCCTACTCAAAGCAACAAAATACGACTTCTACAGAGACGACTTATATTACATACTGAGAAGCCTCATCAACAAAGCACAAATAAGAGAAATCGAACTAAAACCAATACTAGACGAGACCGCATACTTCTACTTCTACACAAACAACATCGAAAAAGCCATAGAAAAAATCAGCGAAGAAAACGCAGGATCCCCACTCACAGCAATAATAATCAGAGAGGCACTAGAAAACAAAAAATATCGACAAAAAGCCATGGAAAAAATAACAACGATAATAAGACACCCACTACACCACGAACTACTACAAAGAGAAGACATACTAGAACACATCGCAACAAACACAACAAAACAAGAACTAAAACAAATACTCCAAGCAACACTCCTAATAATCATCAGAAACAGACTACTAGAAAAAATCTACCGCAAAACGCAACACAAAGAAACCATACTAGACATAATCCAAGAAAACACAGAACTCATACCAAAAGAAACAATAAAAAACATAATCAAAAACACGCCAAAACCAAACCAAAAACTCATAAACACAGCTCTAAAATGGATAAACAACAAAGCAAACAAATCCCACAAATACTACCAACAATGCATAGAAATACTCGAAACACTAAAGCAAAAAACCACACAAAAACAATGGGAACAAATCAAAAAAGAGCTAACAACCAAACACAAAACAAAAAGAAAACTCATAAAACGACTACAAAACATATGAAACTGGCTACAAAGTAGTTTTTATGTTCTTGTTTCTAGGGCTTCTGGCATGTAGTGATTGGCACTAGATGGATTGAATCTAGAGACAGCAAATAGCAACAGGGAAAACAGAAACAAGATTATTACGGGAACAGAGATTTTCTCAATTGGGAGATCATATACATCGGACAAGCAGTGATGAGTACATCCCGGGACACACAACGTATGTCCTCTACTCCTAGGGCAAAACATTCGGCATTGAGACCCAGATTAGACAGAGACTACATGCTTCTGAGAAGGTGCATCCCAGGGACGCACGTTGTGTGTCCGGGACGCTCCAACCGAAACGCTAAACATTAAGCAAAATTTTATATCTGATATTTTCGTGAACCAACATCCAGAAAAGATCCAATGAATTCTAGAGCTGTATTCTGTAGATTCTTGCTGTATCTACGTACATCGTATCTATAAACGCTTTCTTCTCGCGCATTGTGGCCCTTTGTAATATATTCTCTATGAAACCTCTAAGCTTCCCACTATACGGATCCGCATATATAATTCCTAAGATTTGGATAAAGTCGTATCTAACATTTTTGTCTTGTATGCTCATTAGTGCATCGCCTAGTACCTCCTCCGCCAAATCGTGAAAACCTTGCCTTACCCACGCCATTACTAGGAGCTGCAGGAACTTTATGTCTCGGGTTAAGAGATAGCCTATCGCAGCAATTTCCTCTATTTTCCATACGTGTTTCTGCCCTTGGGAAATCATGTAGTTCTCTAAATCGAATGCAAAAGCGAGAAAGTTTTCGATTACCCTTCTTTTCTCAAGAGCGAGCTCTACTAGTTTCTCTGAGGCTTTTTCTGCATAAAATATATTTTTCACTTGAGGCGGGGATAGATAATCTAGGTACCCATGCAGTTTAGAGGGGAAAATTAGTACTGGAAGGATTTGCTGCAGATATTTATATGCGACATCAAGCTCGTCCGCGGCTAAGAGATTGATAAATGTAATCATGAGGGGTGGGGAACCAAACAAAATTGATTTGTCTTTTAGGAACTCTTTTAATTCATTTTTGTAGTATTCCACTTCTTTACCTCTGCTTTTAAGGTATAATATTAATGTTGAATAATAAACTGCCTTAATTACCGCCAAGGGAGTTTTTTTGATCTCATTCTTAACGAGCTCTATGATTGACTGTAGGGGGGAGTTTATTCTCAATAGTATTATCGTTGATAACGTATGAGCTGTTAGATAGTCTTTAATGAATCGATCTAGTATGTTTAATATAGACCTAGGGGGTTTCTCATGCGACGTCACAGGCAAAAAAGTATTGCTTTCAATACCCTCCGTAAGCTTTATAAGAGGCCTAAGAAGGTTATCAACTCCAGAGTATATTACTACATAAAAGATCTCGTCAATCGCCCTACTTCTCCCTAAATTAGTACACATCTCGTCGATAAGTCTATTAGCTTTATCGGTCCTATTTAGTAATGCGTAGGAGATCAAAGCACTTCTATAAGCTTCCCTCCCGACAGTTCTTCGACGTTTTATTAGTTGTTCAGCCTCGCCTAGGCGTTTTAAGTGGCAAAGTGCTTCCGCTAAGAAAAATTTGTCTGTGATTATATCCAAGTACTTATCAGTATTATATATGCGGGTAAGTCCCACAGAAAGTTTATCTCTATATAATCTTGGTAACTGCTCATCTAGTAGTGAAGCCAAGATCTACACCTCTGGTATAAGCCTACTCTGCAATAAGTTCCACAAATATGCAGTGAGTCTCAAATTCTCATCCGAGATCTCCATTTCAAAAGCCATAAGGGTCATAAGTATGGTTTTTGCCATCCCCCACCTATCTGGATCCTTAGCATTTTTAATGATGAGATGCTCAGACTTCCTAAGGGCCGCCACAATCCTATCCGCTCTCCTAATCTTACCATCCTCGCCAAGAAATTTTACAAAGTTTATCAGAACTGGAACTACGGACTCAAAGAAAATTAAGTGCTCAGAAACTTTTCTAGGAAAAATATTGACCAAGCAATCAATCAAGTCTCTCTTTACCCAATTATTCGGAGACTGGAGAAAATAATCGTACATAAACTCTGCGGTTAATTCTATGACATCCTTAGCAAATTCCTTATGTCTTTTATCTAAGGACCTATAATACTTAGATCTAACGAAGCGCTTGTACAAAGACCTGACCTCTCTAACAATCTCTCTAGATTCATTCATATTACCACCTCCCCACCAAAACTACAAATATCATACGGCTTCTTCCCTAAATTCGTTTTATGATTGATGTTGATAGGGCCTAGCCCGATATAGACAGCATTATAGATATATTACTGACCCTACAGCCACCAAAGGGCCAAGCCCTATGAAGATATATGATATTCCGCTTAAAAGGCTTATACCCAGACTGAAACGGACAGCAAGAAAGATACTAAGCAAGAAAGACAGAATAAGGCAGAGAGGGCGGCACGGCACACCACTCTACATAAGAATCACAGTCATAGCATACATGGTGCTCGCGGGGCTATCCCTCATAAGGATGGAGCAGAGCTTGAGGGAAAGCCCAGAACTGAGAAAGCTCCTAGGCCTGAAACGGCCAGTCTCAAAGACAACACTCAGCAAGTGGTAAAAACCTCGGACCACTTATCCGAGAACTCATCGAGTACACATACAGGATTATTGCCAGTTGGTGATAAGAGCTTTGATTCCTCGAAGCTCATGATGCGTGCGGCTAAACATCATTAGTGTCACGTATCGATATGCATGGCGGTAAGCTTAGGCCTAGGTCAGGTATCCGTCTGGTGTCTAAGAGGAACTATGATGCTTTGAGGGCTTTGCGGCGAGGTTGCCGTGATATTCTTAGCATATAATGTTGCTGTCTTGGTGAGGCTAGAACAGCAAAATTCGAAAGTTTAAAATGGGGAAAAGCCTGCGTTTTATATTTCTATGAAAGTATTATGATGACTGGGCGATGGTAATGAGATCCGTCGTCGAGTCAGGGAGGAGACTCGTAGAGGTTCTAGATACGCTTCGATGGGTTCTGGAGAGGCTGAGGAAATATGAGGAAAAATACGGGATGAGTACTGAAGAATTCATCAAAGCATGGAGGAATGGTACGCTAAAAGAGCCAGAGGATCCCGAAGTTTTGTCCGACTTCCTCAACTGGGAAGCGGACTACGAGATGCTCCAGAAGACGCTGAAGGTGGTTAGGGATATCATACAGAGTTCTTGACCGTAGAGACCATTAGGGAGACTCAGTCATAGAACAGATAATAGAAGCCAGAAATATCTTACTAAGACATCATAAGATTGATTAACAGGAATCAGAATAAGCATTATGAGAGTCCTACATTGTTACATCGAGTCTTTATGTGTTAGTTCTTAGTATCGTGAGACTCTCGTCATATTTTACGGTAACTCCTTAAGGATCCTGTCCACATCACTTCGTGGAATCTTCTCCAAAAGTTTTTCTTGGAAGATTCTATCGAGCATTAGTATTAGCCTAAGAACTTTTTCAGCATGATTTTTGTACAGATCCCTATCCATGAATCCATGATAGTAGTTTGCATGAAGAACCTCCGCGCATCTGAATGCTTCGACTATAAACTCATTACTCAGGCTTGCTGCTAATTGCCTAATGAAGATTTTTATCTTTGAGTGCTCCCCTAGTTTTACTCCATCAATTAGACCAAGCATGTAGATGACATTATTTAACACACCCCAATATAACTCAGATGCTTTGTCTAATTCCTCCAGTAGCTCGTGCTTGAAAATTTGCCTGACCATCCTCTTTATGCGTGCCCTACGCTTTTTAAGCTCCTCGATAATGACATTCACTCCCATGACCTAACCTCCCTCTTTGGGAACACTTTATGTCTCTCTATTTTTCCCACTGGTGTTTTCTTCTCTAGTTCTGAGATCCTAACGGTGACTTCATACTCGTTAGGAATAACCCCATAATCTCTCAAGAGCTCCCATGATTCCTTTTTAAAATAGAGAAAATCAACCCCAAGAATAACGCCCGGGATTACTTTCATCGAAACCTGCCTACCCTTAAGCTCTTTTAGTTCCGACGGGGTTTCGGCTTTGGACACTCTAGATATACCTACTATCTCCCCATAACACACCGCATCATCAAAAATCATAATCGAGAAGGGTCCCGATAGATATCTACTATCGACAATCATATATATGTTACTTGCACCAGGTATAGGCATTCCCTGCTTAATGACATCCCTCACCAACAATGACATAAGACCTCCCCAATCCAGAAATTGAATATAATACCTCCTATTAAAAATCACTCCTATACCCCCTCCATTCCCCAGCCTCCTCTTCCTGAACTTATGAAGAACTAAAAGATTAGTCGCTAGAAGAATATCTCCTCAAGTACTTTTTCTGGGGTTTTGATCTGTTTCAGAAGTCGGCTCTTCTCATCTTGGAGTACCCTAAGGATATAGTCGACCTTATCTGCTGGATGGCGTTTGGAAAGCCTTTTCTTCAGTTCTTCCAAAGTTAACTTTCTTTCTTCCTTCTCTAGAATAGACTCCATATCTTCAATGATAGAGACAAGAGACATTAGCTCGTTCTTTATAGCCAGAATTCTGCTTTCTTCGCTCCCAAGAGCCAGTATTCTGTCCAATGCCTCATATAGCTTATCTCTTTTTATTTTCCCCAGCGGCTTATCGAAGTCTAGGATCGAATAATTCTCTAACTTGCTTGCTAACTTCTCCTCTAGGCCTCTCCTAACAATTATTATGGATTGAGCCCCTAGACTTGACAACTTATTAATGCCCTCCTCATCCATAGTTAGGATTTGTATTGGGCGGGGATAGAGATTATTGATGATGAATAGCACTTTGGCTATTGATATTGGGTCATAGCCTGCAATAATGATGTTCTTACCCGCAATTAACAATCTTAGGATCTTCACGAATCTCTTGGCACCAATAATCTTATATGCATCAGGAAGAGGGATATGTATTTCCCTCCTCTCTTCTCCCCTGGCTACCTCTGTGACCCTAATGTGGAGCAATATTAGGGAACTAATTCTCGTATCAAGCATTGCTGTATCCATTTTAGACCTAACAACACCATCCACGATTTCAACGGGGAAATTTTTCTTGGTTTCCTCAACCAATGAGAATAACAGTTTTTCTGCCCCAACAATTTTTTTCGTAGTTATTAGCGAGTATATAATATCCTTCTCCTTAACCGCGAGTATTGTCCTATCACCTATCTTAACACTCGCAATCTCCCCCTCCCTACCAGAAACCCGATCTCCCAGAGCCATAGTAGCACTAATAAGTGATGAGATAAGGTACTGTTCCTTCCCTAGGTCTGGGTATGTATAGATTATAATGCCACTTTCATGTAGCACGAGGAAAAACGTATCTGGTAGACCACTCATACTTTCGCTCATTAGGCCCTCAGCCCCTTTATAAGGCCTCTTATAGCCTCCAAGAACCTTGTTTTTCCGGCCCAGACATAAATGATTATGAAGGCTAGCACAGACAATATACTTCTCGTAATGATCATCCCTATACCACCAAGCATCTCAACGAGTATGCCTCCCGCCTCTATAAGTTGAAATACCCACCAGACACTATAACAGATGCTTACCAGTATGATCTTCCTTTTTAGCTCTGGCTTCTCAACCTTGATACCCAAATACACAGCGGTGAATATGAAAAGCACAATAATCATAAGTATTAATATGAGGACAGTAAGTAGGACCTCCTTGGGTGGTACAACTTCAATGCCATACTCAGAACTAGCTGTGGTGAAGCCGGGCCAACCGACATAAACAACTATGGCAATGATAGCCTCACATATACCCCACATAAGAAATATTCTCCTAGCCCTAGAGGTTCCAAACAATTCTCCTATAAACGCATATAGAAAAAGAGCCCCACCGCGGTTAGGGCGGTATCAATCTTGTTGATCCATATGTTGATGTTTACATCTATTATTAAGTTTCTAACAAAGAGTAGGACATATGTAAGCGTGAAGAACATCCAGGCAATCCAAAGGAACCTATAAATCCTCCTAGATGCCTCCGAAGGAGCCCTCATCATCAAGTATCTATATATTAGCGCTACCAATAAAAACAAAACAGATATAGCGGCTGTAGTGATTTCATTGATTAAAAGCCCTGTGGTGAACGAACTAATGAATATATCAGCCATTATCGATCACCAAGCCTTAAAACAAAATACCATTATTTCTCAAATTAAAAAGCTTTAGTGTCGCTTCGCGACCATACACACCCACTGCTTACTATTTTCTCAGCAATTTCTAGCTATATTAGTGGAGGGTAGCCACTTGGCACCCCAAAGGCTGATTTTATTTTGGGCCATAGAGCCCGGTAAAAAGCTAGCCTAGCCGCCCGAGGCGAAAGACACACTTGAGCCTCGAGCTCGAATAGCAAAATGCTGGCTAAGAGCGGCACGAGGTCGCCAAGTGGCTACCCTCCAATCAAAATAAAACAAAAAAGTGAATATAAATGAAGAAGCCGGCTGGAATCGATGTCCACAAGGGCTTTTTGGAGGCCACCTTCAGGGGTCTATCGGACAATGTGAAGGTATTGACCTCCTCCCCGCACTAAAGTGCGGGGAATCCTAAGATCCCCTGGCGGGGAGGT
>Ga0190312_1000058_pt1 | contig 43789 bp, 31 predicted proteins | sample 487007910_MG_FD_165046 | JGI IMG/M metagenome (GOLD analysis project Ga0190312, IMG submission 165046) | Hydrothermal vent sediment bacterial communities from Southern Trench, Guaymas Basin, Mexico - 4870-07-9-10_MG | ecosystem: Environmental > Aquatic > Marine > Hydrothermal vents > Sediment ... | reverse complement strand
TTTTCTTTTTTGGAGGAGAGTTTTAGGGTCTCCATTCTTGGTGATGTCCTTGAGGAAAATAGTGATGGTATTTGTTTTACTAATCATTCTTGGTATATTCGTAGCTCCTAATCAGATTATTTTGAGAGGCCAAGAAGAGATACGGATAATCTTCAGAAATAGCTTGGGACAGTACTATTCAACGAACCGTTATACTCTTCTTATTAATGATTTATCCAGTCAAGGAGTCATTGTGGGAAGCTATAATGCTAGCGAAGCATTACCTTCCTTAGACGAGTTACTCCAATATGATGTTCTGGTAATACCTAATCCGGGAGATGAAGATTTCAGCTCAGAAGAGTTAGATCTGATAAAACAGTTTGTTGATGCTGGTAAGGGACTAATTGTGCTCGGTGATGTAGCGTATGGTGGTAACACTTACGGTAAGCCTGATTACTTAAATAAACTACTAGAGTATCTAGGGATCCGTGATAAGGTGGAATTTTGGGGAACAAATGCTAAGGGGGACGAGCTTTATGATAACTCAATAAACGTTGCTGGAAGAGGATGGCAAGTAATAGTTTCCTCAAAATACTTTAAACCACACATCATTAGCGTAGGTATAGAAAAAGTCGTGATAACAAGCACATTGCTTATTGTTAAGGATCCAGCTGTGATTGTAGCCACTACACCTGAAACTTCTTACGCAGCAGATGCTGATGGAAACATACACGCTAGAGGATTGCTTCCATGGCTCGCGGCAATAGATACTGGCAAAGGAAAAATCGTGGTTTGTGGAAGCTCGAGAATGTTTAGTGACAGACCATTATCGGGTCTTGGCTCTGCTTACATTCAATATGAGGATAATGAGAAACTTTTCTTTAACTTTATATGGTGGTTAACTGGTAAGAAACTTAAAGCTCCCGTGAGAATCCAAGTATTTATTCCAATAATGGATATCTTCGGTTTATTGGCTGGAGCTGTAGCTGCGTATGCGTTTAGAATGAATATGAGAAAAATATTTGGATTCTCGTTCATCAGTGGATTATTCTTTGCACTAATTGCAGCACTTCAAACAGCGCTTTTCGGAGCAACAATTGTTGGGGTCGCCTGGCCTGGATGGGGCTATGTATCTAGTGGCTTGACAGCGCAGTTTACGATCTTCGGAATCGCTGGAGAATATAAGATTCCAGCATGGCAGGTAGCTGCGACAAGATACTTCTTAACTGGTATACTGGAAATATTTTTCGGAACATTCCTATTTTGGTTAATTCTAGAAATTGATGAGTATTTTGATTTAGGGATAGCCAAAAGGATTCATTATAGTAAAGAATAATTTTTCTTCATCTCTTTATTTCCACAAGTTCATTGATTAAAGTTATGAAAATAGGTATGAAGATAGTTAGAGAAATTAAATAGACCATGGGGATAATTTTTCTAATTCCTCCCCATTAGGATTTATCTTTATGTGACCTATTTGTATGCTTGCTAACGTATCTAATCTCGCCCTAGTATAAACAAGTAACTTTCTAGCCACTAGGTCAAAGTCTAATATAATTCCTAATCCTAAGAATCTTCCCGTAGAGTCATGGAGAGATACTGCTAAGTATTTTAGCTTGTCTTTCTTCAGGAAAACGACTTCTCTTTTCCCCACTTTTTTCTTTAATTCATCTATTACTCTTGGTGGAACATCTACATTTGATACTATTAATAGGGAATCCCAAGACTCCTCAATATAGAACTGCGAAATATCACCTAATATTCCCTCTAGGATTGTCATCGTATCGTTCGAGACTGTAGTTCCTGTACCTAAAAATCCATAGGATATCTTTACGGAATCCAAGCTTATCACGACCTCTCTTGCATCCTCGAATTCTTTCTCATACATCATTTTACGTAATTCCCTTCTCTCTTCCCAATTTCTTGCTTTGAGCTTAGGCGCCGCCCTTACGCGAATTATCTCCCCAGAATATCTTATGATAGACTTTTCTATATAGTTTAATTCTCCAGGGAATTTCTCTATAAACACTAATAGATCAGGGTTAATTACTGATATTTTCCCGAGTTTAAGTTCTCTTCCCCCTCTATCACCTACCCATCCCGTAGTATCTAGTAGAACCACATCAGCGCCAATATCTTTTGCTTTCCTAACCATTTCATAAGTCCCTACGATCATCCTATCAAGCACCCCTGCTGGTGTTACTGAGCCGACGAAAAATGCGTCATAAAGAGGAACTTCCGATAAATGAATAATTGGATGTTCCATGAATCCTAATCCAATTGTCGTCGGTGGTCCAATATCGCTTTGTCCAACATCAGCATCGATTATAGCTACTTTCTTGCCTCTCAGATACAGCGTGTTTGCTAGAAATGTGAGAAGGCCCGTTTTTCCTGTGTCTATATTCCCGATCACCATAACTACGAATCCATTGCTCTTATCATAAAGTCTCTCTGCCAATTTCTTCCAATCATCTGGTATCAATGCTTCCTTGCTCTCAGCTATATAGCCGTCCTCGAAATCAATGTTCAGGACAGAATCATTAATCACATAAATGGGTACGGATCGGTACTTGGGAACTAAAATAATATCGCCCGAAGAATACTCGGCACCAAAAACCTCTACTTGTCCATGTTCAATTCTGATCGACAGTTCTCCAACAGCGAATAACCAGCTCCCCTGAACACATTTAATATCCATTTATCGCACCCATTCGAAAACCTCTATATATTCGCGAATTAGAGTAAGTGTTATAGAGATTAATTCATCTCAGATAAGCTTTTAGCAATAGTTTTGTTAATGAAACTGCTGCGTATGAAAAGACAGATAGCCCAAATTCCTCCTCAGCGTTTAATAACCCCATAAATACCTCCTCATCATCTCTAAGCGCTATAATGATTGGGATATCTCGTTTAGTAGTTCTTACTATAATACTATTACTGAATAATTCTTCCGGTAGTGCTATCGTTTCTGGAAGAATCATCTCCACTATCACTTTTTCAGCAATCTCCTTCACTTCGTTAATTAATTCTTCTCTGAGAAATGGTATAGCTAAAACGATCTTCTCCCTTGTTCTTGAGATAATATCGAGTGTTCTCGTTAGGATACTGTCTTGTCCCCTAATTACCGTTATCCTTTCTGCTACCTCTTTAATTGCTTCTATAAAGTCTTGGGCAAGATTTCTTGTATTTTGTAAAGTACCCTCTAAAGTATTCACTGCACTCTCTAAACGATTCTGTTCATTAGTTATTCTTTCACCAAAATTCCTTTGAAGACCCCTAATTTTTTCGCCAATTAGCTCACTTATTGATTTGTAATATTGGTCTATCCTCTCAGAAATCTTCCCAGAGAGATCTTTATGAACTACTCTGTACTCTTCCCTATACTTTTTCACAGTTTGGTCGAGATAACTCTTTATTCCGCTATAAAATTCCTCAAGACCAGCCCGTGTTGCATCTAATTTTTCAATGATTTCTCCGCATTCCTCAACTAGTCTTTTTGTTCCCTCCGAAAGCTTATTAAGTGAACCCATAATCTTCTCTCTGATTAATTCCTCTATTGTCGTAATCATTGTTTGGAGAGATTGGTTTAAGGCATTCTTTTCATTTTCTTTATTTGTCAGCCAGTTCTCATATTCTACTGAAATACTCTTTGAGGATTCTGATAATTCATTAGCGAGATCCGTTATTCTCTGGGAGAGTTTATTCTTAGCAGTTTCCGCCGCTAATCCTATATGCTTTAAAGATTCTTTTATCGAGGCCTCTTGCTCCTCTCTAATCTCATCTAATATCTCATCGAACCTATCTCTTAAATCTTTAATCATCCTATAAGATCTTTCTTTTAGAATAGACTTTCTCTCTTCTAGAAGCGTTAGAGAATGTTTTCTGCGGTTTTCTAAGGTTGTTTGGATCTCCTTATGTCTCGCATCAATTGCTTGCATGAATCTATCAGTACTCTTACCTATTTCTGAATTAACGAGTTCTATTAATCGCTTGAGAGATTCCATGCTATTATTAAGCCGATCAATGCTTCTTTCAATGATGCTATTTACTCTTCCATATTCGCCTCTGATATCGCTTTTCAATTCTTGGAGCTCCCTATTTAACAACTCTTTCGTAGACTCTATTTCTTTTTTCACATCGTCTTTTACTTCTTTCTGTGCTTGCTCAAATGTTTCTAGGACTTTATTTCTTATGTTTTCGCGCATTCGCTTTAGGCTTTCTATGAGAATATTGTTTAACTCTACAACCGCCTTTGATAGAGAATCAATTAATTCTTTTTGGAAGCTTCTTTCCCTAACCAGATATTCTTTTAAACTATTTGAAATATTAGCAAGAGAGCCATTAACGTGCTCACTAATTCTTTTGAAATGCTCATCAGAGGTTGTTGAGAATAGTTGAAGCTGGGAGGAGAGGTTACTCCTAGCGTGCTCTAGTTGTTTTGTGTATTTTTCATGGAATGAGGCTATATTTGATGATGCGCTCTCTTGAATCAGGGAGACTATATTCTGAGCTAGCTCTCTTAAATACTTCACAAAATCGGTTGATAACGCGTTTAATTCATTTATCATCTCTTCACTTAATCGTGCCAAGTGTTGCTTATACTCATTAAAGCACTTGTTAACTGTTGCATTAATTCCTCTTTGATCATAAGTTATTGATCGCTTTTGTTTTTCAATGAACTTTCTTATTTCATCATCAATTGTTATACCTTTCTTCTCCAAGAATTCTATTAATACATCTAATTTTGACGCGCTAGCTTTACCGAATTCCCTTATTTTACTCGTAATTTCGCTTTGTATTCTTTCTGTTTTTATGGATGTAGCGTTTATGACACCAGATAATCTTCTAGATGCTCTAATTAGTCTTTCTCTTAATTCCTTGTCCACGTAATCTATGGATCCTAGTACGCTCCCTCGGATATCCTCTGCTAATGCCTCTATACCCCCTCTTTTTATCTCCTCTGATGTAGCTAATAGATTTTCAATAAGCTCTAGAGCATTTCTCACCGCTTTAACACTAGTTTTAATTCCAGTTTCATAGTAATCCTTAATCATATTATTTAATTTCTCTCCGAGAATATCTAAATCACTAACAAAACTGTTGATGGATGTTTGAAGATCATCATAAAGCCTTGATATATAGCTTTCGCTTACAGATTGTATCTCATGATAGTATTCCAGTAACTCTTTCCTAATATTATCGAAGTGCTCTATTAATGCTGTGTCAATAGTTTTTATGTTATTTAGTGCTTTTTGCGATACTTCCTCTATAATCCTCTCTAATTCATCTGTCTTTGATACTAAAAGGGTAAATAGTTCGTTCATTCTTTCGAGAGACTCTTCCATTAGATCATTGATAGATTTCCTCACATCTAATAAGGTTGGGGAAAAACTACCAATAATCGGAGAAAGCTGAGTTTCTAATGAGGAGGATATAGTGCTCCACCGTTCTGTTACCTCTGTTACGAGTGTTTTTGCAAATGTTTCGTACTGGCTTAACGTGATTGTCATGGAATTCATTACAGAATCAAGCAATGTATTGAAAACCTCTTCTAGTTCCTTTTCTAGGGAGGGATAAAGAGAATTAATAGCTTCATCAGTGAATGTATCCATTACCGCCTTAGCTCTATTTAGTGCCTCTAAGATTTTACTAAGAGAAGCTTCTCTTATTCGTTCTACATTACTGAGCAAATTATCAACTGTCGTATCTACTATAAGTTTAAAGTTATCCAGGCGCTTAGCTGCAGAGCTGGTTAAGGAGATTACGTTATTAAGGAACTCTTTAGTGTCAGAAATAATAGAATCCAAAAACGAGATATTATTTCGGACATTCTCTACAATTTCAGTTTTTACTTCATCCAGACCTGGTTTTGCCTCTTTTTCAATTATTTCATTGAAAACTGCTTGAATAGATTCTAATTTACTATTAAGTGCTTTGCTCAGGTCTATAGCTTGAGAAAACTGATTATTGTACTCTCCGAAATTCTTTATAATGGTTTTGCTCATCTCAGATATAGAATTCGTGATCTTTTCTAATTGATTATGAAGAGCCATTAAGTAATCGTTAATTTCGTTTTTTAGAGCGTTTTCTTGCGATTTTATCTCATTTAATACCAGGACTCCGGTCTCTCCCAGTTTATTAGTGATCTCCATGAGAATAGCATTAGCTCTACTGTTTATTTCCCTCAGTATTCTAATAGTTTTTTCTGTATCTGTTAGGGTGATTGTAAGTGGTGGAAGAGGTATGATTTGACTGACTGGTTTCTGCGTTACTAGAACTAACCCATTCTTTTCAAGATTTTTTATCATTTTCTCTAACTCGTCCCTCAGCTCACTAAAAATTAGCTCTAACTCCTTAAAGCTCTTAGCTCCTTTCCTAATAAGTGAAAGATAAACTTCCATTTCTTCATCTCTAATCATGCTTTACGCTCCTCCATTATTCGAGATAATAACTTCACAATCCTTAGGGGATTAGATATATCAAATGGCGGCCTAGCTTCCAAAGGGTCAAGAAGTTTTATAATTAGACTCATCTTACCATCATCCTTACGCACGCTTAATAATCCAAGTTCTTTAAATCTTTCTAAAGATTCCTCCGGAATATTTTCTTGTAGCATCAAGTCTACTCTGAGAAGAATCTCATTCTCGATAAGATCAATGATTTCAAACTTCGTATCTTGTAAAAAACCAAATAATTTGCTCACAAATTCAATGTAATCTCGGTCACTAAACACGTAGATGTTCTCTACGTTGACTCGGACAATATTTCTGGTAGGATCTATTATTAAAAGAGAATCAAAATCGCCTAGGATTAGACAAAAAATTCCCCTAGACATCTTAAAATACCTAACGCTTCCCCAACGCTCTTCTAAGATACTCCCCAAAGCCTTTACTAATTCTTCATACTTTCCCTTTTTGTAGAGGTTTAGGAGATTTTTTGCAAAGAGCTTTATGAAATCGGAAAGATAATAATTAGCGTCTCTAACAGGGAGAGGATTCGGCTTTTTATTAAGAAACCTCACTATCTCTATGCCTCTTCTCTTATAACAGAAACGAGGCAAGTACTCCTGAGATACCCCAGCCTCGATGAGTAAGTTTAAATAACCTCGCTCCTCACAAAGAGGCTCGAAGATGTTGATGTCTCTCTCCTTCATACATCTTTTACAAGTAGACTCCATGGAGCTAACCAGCGTTCTAATAGTAAAAATTAATCGAGGATCATTCTCTATTTTTAACCACTTCAGTAACTTTTCCTCTACAACCATAATCATCATCCCATAAGAGCCCAGAATATTTTATTAAGATTTGTTGTAGATAAACATAACACTTTTAATCATGGAGAAGAACTTTTGTCTCCCCCAGCTACTAATTTTTCTTATACTTGCCACCAATGAATACACTCTTAACCCCCTCTCATTCTATGGGAAAATAACTTACGTCGATCTCTGGAAAATTATTTGCAAAATTGCCAGCTGTTGTTCATTATTCAAAATTCTTAAAAGTTTCGTTTAGATATTTAATGAAAGAGCATGTGTGGTATGGGATGAGTTACTATAGGTCTCAAATCTCCCTAAATATGATTAACTCTTGGATCTTGTTATCTGAAAAATTGGTGAAAGAAAAACTCATTTAGAGGCTTATAACAAAAACACTCATGTTGAGAAAGGAGGAATGAGAATTGAACCTCATTGGTACCATTATCGTACTAATATTCGCAACAGTCATCATCATTGCTACTTTGGAAAAAATGAATAGAGCTGTTATTTCGCTGCTTGGCGCTATAATCGTTAATTTCTTAATGTTATTCTATCGCGGATTATCTCCAGATGAGATTCTTCTGTTTATAGATTACAGAGTACTAATTGCTATAATAGGAATCTCGATAATTGTAGAGGTTACTCGTGAATCAGGAGTTTTTCATTATATAGCGATTAAAGCTGTTAAGCTCTCAAAGGGCGAGCCAATTCCTCTCCTTATAATCTTATGCCTAATGTCTTATTTATTAGCGATGATTGCAACAGCAATTGTCGCAATTATAATTATGGGAACCTTAACAATTGCAATTTCTAGAATTTTGAGGATTAATCCGGTCCCCTATCTCATAGCTGAAGCCATTGTTGTTGACGTTGGAGGGATGACACTATTATTCTCTAGCATTCCAAATATCATTTTATCCCAAACGGTCGGTTTATCATTAGGGCTTTTCCTTAAATATATTGTTCCATTCTCGATAATTTCACTTGTATTATCTATTCTGCTTCTCAATAATAAATTCAAATACACATTAGACCAACCTGATGAACTCCGTAAAGCACTACTTCTGGAATTCGATGAGTGGGCCCTAGTCCGTAATCGTCAGATATTTTATAGATCTGCTTTCCTATTTACAGCAGTAATTGCTGGACTTCTGCTCTACCGAGATGTCGCGCTTGTGGCGATTACTGGCGCCGTTTTAATGATGGCGATAACTGGTATTGAGGTCGATGAAGTGTTAAGAAGAGTTGATTGGGAGACGATTCTCTTTTTCTCCGGGCTATTCATTATAGTTGGGGGACTTGAGTATGAAGGAGTTTTAGAAGAGCTTGGTCACGCATTAGCTATATTGACTGGTGGAAATATTGTATTGATGAGCCTCATAGTTTTATGGTTGGTAGGTTTGCTTAGTGGTGTTATAGATAATGTACCGATAGTGCTTGCTTTTATCCCCGTTATAAAAGCTCTATTAGAAACTTCTGGCGCGGCATACTTTGCTGATCTCATATGGGCCACTATGATATTGGCAACGAATATAGGTGGTAATCTCCTCCCATACGGAGCCCCAACAACAGTGCTTGCTATGGGGATTGGTAAGAAAGCTGGAAGACCATTTCGGGCCAAAGAATTTATCGCCGTTGGACCTACATGGACAATTCTCAATCTTGTAATTGCCACGTTTTACATTTTAGGTATGCTTTATCTAGGACCTGTAATCACTGCTATAGGACTCTTACCAATAACAATCATTGTCTCCTTAATGATTATCGGATCCCTTATCTTTGTGATATATCGATATATAGGATTCGATAGAGTATACGCGATTTTAATCGAGCTTCCAAAGAGCTTAAGAATACTCTCTAGTAGGAGCATTAAAGGAATTTTAAGAATCCTAAGAAAATTACTGAATATAATACTCAAGAAGAGTGAGTAAACATGGGGGTTAAGCTGGGCCCTCTAATGCGGGAGCTGGGAATAGGGAAACTTATAGATCCTACTGATCTGCAGGAACGCATATTAATCATTGATGCCTTACCTACCCTTTATCAGATGTTAGCCATGATCCGAGATAAGCGTGGATTATACCTAGTAGATTCTAAGGGACGAGTAACCAGCCATTTGGTTGGCTTATTTAATAGAACTTGCCGTCTCTTAGCCATGGGAGTTAAACCCGTTTATGTGTTCGATGGGCCTCCTCATCCATGGAAAAGAAAAGAAATAGAAGCTAGGAAAAAGGAGAGATTAGAATTCCAGAAAAAGTTCATTGAGGCTGTGTTAGAGGGACGATATGAGGAAGCAAAGAAATTGGGGAAAAGAGCAATGATTGTCACTGATGAGATGGTTAAGAGTGCTAAACGGCTTTTGGAGCTTATGGGAATCCCTATAATTGATGCTCCCCATGATGCTGAGGCTCAGGCGGCTTATATGGTTTCCCAGGGAGAGGGTTTTGCTGTTGCTAGTAGGGATTGGGACGCTTTCCTCTATGGGGCTCCCAGACTAATCATGGAGTTTAAAGTTAGTATAACTCCTTACGAAAAGCCAATTCTTTACGAATTAAATGAGTTTCTAACTAAGGCTGGAATAACACAGGAACAACTTATTGATCTAGCCCTTATATTAGGTACTGATTATAATCCAGAAGGATCTAGAGGGATCGGGCCTAAAACGGCACTGAGACTTATAAAAAAGTACAAAAACATCGAAAATGTTATAGCCAATCGAAAAATAATATGGAGGTGGGATGTGCCCCCAGATAAGCTTAGAGAACTCTTTCTTAACCCTCCTGTAAATAAGAATTATAAAATAAGGTTTAGAGAACCAGACGTTGATGGTATAATAAGATTTCTTGTCGATGAATATAATTTCAATAAGCAGAGAGTTTTAAACGAGCTAAGAGAGGTATTAAAACGTCTGGAGAGTGAGAAGAGAGGAGTTAAACAAGTATCGCTCGATACATTTTTCAGATAGTATCACGGAGGATCATGTATGATGAGGGAATACTCGATTATCAATCGTCCACTTAAGCTTAATAGATTCTGGATTATTGACAACTCCCCTGATTCCCCATTCCGAGTAGATTCTTGGAATTATTATGATAGGACATTACTTCTAATTATTAGCCTCATGGTAATGTTTTTCCAGATTAGTATAATTACTTCAACGCCTCACATTATCTTACGAATACTAAGCATTCTAGCTCTATTAATCCTTATAATTATAGTGATTATTATCTCAAGTGACATCGCGCTCATTCGCGAAGTTTTTAAGATAAAAAGAGAGAATAGTTCATCCAGAGCTTTATTAGTCATTGATTCAAAAGTCGTTGATTCTAGAAAAGTATTAGAGCTTATAAGGCTGTTTGATGAAAACATTATATCGGATTCATTTATTTATGCTATCAGGATGCGTTTTCCCTTTCTATACCCCACAACTCTCGTCTTAGAAGAAATTCTTTTCATTATTATTCTCTCAGGCATTCTCTTAACACAGCAATTCTGGAATCCCCTCTTATACCTCATGATAATTATTATTTACTATCTCTCACGCGAAATAATCATTTTTATTATTTCTGCTATTAGATATCATCTATATTTGAGAAGTTAGAGTCTACGAGAGGTTTAATTATGTCTGTAAGGCTATGGTTCTCCATGACGACAGCTTTAGCATTAACCATTGCTTTAACTAGTCTTGGAATTTTCCTTATTAGTAAATTATTAGGTGGACTATCAATACTCACCGCGGTAATAATAGCTGTAGCAATGATAATTTTCCAGTGGCTCATAGCGCCCTCGATCATTAATTTAATGTATGATTTAAAGCCTGCTAGAGAAACTTCGTATGCTTGGCTCGAAGATATTGTAGCCGATATTGCTAGGAAGAGTGGTCTTAAAAAAGTACCTAGAGTATATGTTGCATTTACTGATATAGCGAATGCATTTGCCTTCGGTAATATCTTCGTGGGTAAAAAAGTGGCTGTTACAACCGGTCTTCTTCGGATTCTTAATCCAGATGAAGTAAAAGCCGTTCTGGGTCATGAGCTTGGACATATAAAGCATCGAGATGTAGAGATAATGATGGCTCTCTCTGTATTACCAGCTATTTTCTACCTTATTGCTAGATGGGCCTATTACTCTGGATTATTTGGGGGAATTCGAAGTGGAGAAAGAGACTCTTCGGGGTTAGTATTATTAGCAATCGCTGCATTCTCTGTAGTCATGTACTACATTTTATCTCTCTTCATGCTATGGGTTAGTAGAGTTAGAGAATACTTCGCTGACCTTCACTCAGCAGATGTTGTGGAGAATGGCTCCATTAATCTTGCTAGAGCATTAGCAAAGCTTGAGCTTGCTAATAGTAAAATTATTGGGAAGATAAGGGATATTGGTACAGGACCTCTCGCATTCAAAGCCCTAATGATAAGCGATCCTGAGAGAAAAGTCTCTGCTCCACTCTATGGAAGCATTGATGAGTACATCTATTCTCTCGCTAATAAGAGAATAAGTCTTAGAGAGAGAATTGCTGAAATCCTCTCCACACACCCATTAACTCCAAAAAGAATAAGATTTCTGCTTTCAAGGAGAGGCTCTTAGAATTCCTCATCAAGGCACTTTCTATTAAATATTTTCCTTACTTTTTCACAAAAGTATTTCTTAACAATTGATAGTTTTTCCTCACATTTTTCCATATTTTCTCCAAAGCAGACTAATTCTATTGGTAGTTTACCGCCTTGACACAAACTCACAAGAGCCTTAGCATATACGCCGAATTTCTTTATAACCTCTGCCAAGATATCCGTAATCTCGGCCTCCCTAGCATTAACGTAAAACCTTATACTACATTTAACCTTCCTTCCAATAATCTTTGCTATCTCATCTAAAATTCTTGGCAAGAGAGTACGTACCTCTCTAGGAGGACCGGGGAGAATTAGCAAGAATTTCTCCTTATCCATAATAATTAATTGTGCTGGGGCTAAACCTAATGGGCTAGGGTATATTTTCGCTCCCTTTAGCCTTCTAGCCATCTGGAAAGCGCTTTTAGGCACATTCTCCCCATAAAATGATTTTATCCTCTCAACGCACTTCTGATCCACTTCTAATGGAATATTAAATGCTTTGGACACAGCATCTAATGTTAAATCATCCTCAGTAGGACCTAGGCCTCCCGTTGTTATTACTAATTGAGCTCCTCTCTTGAAAGCATCTTTAATAACAGCCCCTATTTCATCTAAATTATCACCGATAATAACTACTCTTCTCACTATAAAGCCCCGTTTAGTCAATTCCTCTATGATATAAGAAGCATTTTCTTCTCTCACTATCCCGAGTAAGACCTCGTCTCCAATAATTACTATTTCGGCTATCAAAGAAACTCTCTCCAAGAAGTATTTTTGAAATATTTTTCTTTCATATTCTCTTATCAAGAAATGGTGAAAATTTTATGCATAAATATAAGGGTGGCATAAAAGTTCTCTTCACATTACCGAATCTTATCACGTTAGTGAATCTATCCTTGGGCATATTAGCTATATACTATGCATTGAACAAGATCCTATTGTATGGATTCTTGATGATACTCCTTGCAGCACTAGTTGATTCCTTGGACGGTCTAATTGCGAGAGCTTTGCATCTAGAGTCTCCTATAGGTAAAGAATTAGATTCATTAGCAGATATGATTTCTTTTGGAGCTGCGCCTTCAATAATGTTTATACTTATTCATGAACAATTATTAGCCGTACTTGTGGCGGTAATTTACACTAGCTGTGGAGCGTTAAGACTTGCTAGATTTAATATCTATGGCTCTAAGAAATTCTTTGAAGGATTACCAATACCAGCAGCAGCCGTGTTTATTTCCTCTACAATGATTACCATAGGTGTTCCCATATATAGGATTATTCTGATTATTCTTGCGTCGGCGCTAATGATAAGCCCGATTACTTATCCGTCCATAAAGGTGCAGCGGGGTATATATGCTGTCTCTACTCTCATTATTCTAGGCTTTTTGACCATGTTATATCTAGAGGCTTTTTATCCAGTCTCTTTCGCAATGGTGTTCACGAAAGCTGTATGGATATTCTCCTTGTATTATGTAATGCTTTCGCCTCTAATATTCTGGTGGTTAAATCGCTTTTGGAGAAAATCTTAAGTAATAGCTTCAAAAAACCTTATCAGTTTGCCAAAGAGAGGTGCTAACGCTTTCTTATTAACCCGATAACCCCCTTCTATTTCCTTAACCACTCCATAGTCACTAGCTTTTTCAAGCCACCTTTTTAGCACGACTCTAAAACCCTTATCGGCTAGCCAGCTATTGGTTTCTATGGTTATAACCTCTTGACAAAAAATATCCCTAATCCTCTCTCCCATCATTGTGAAGAGAGACAGGAAACTATTAACGAAATTTAGAGCCTCCTCAATGCTCAAAAACGGTTCTACCTGGACCACCTCTCTATATTGTGTTATAATGCATAGAATCTCTAATACCCGAGATTTTATCCTAGGTATGCCAGATCTCTTTATTGAGAAGCTTAAAAAACCTTTAGGATCAAAAGTCCTCTCAATAACACCCAATTCTTCGCCTATTCGTATCCACTTCCTGACCATTGCAATTGGAGTACCAGTTCTTACGCTTAATTCTCTTGCCGTGAATCTCTTAATACCCCAAGCTTCTAAGAAAATACCTCCATAACCCGTGAAAAATATATTGACAAGCTCCAAGTATTCGATCATATTCCTTTTCAGGCGCTTTTTTAACCAGAACTTACCTAAAGAGCGAGAGATACGCCTTAACTTCTCCTTAGTATCGGGATCGATTCCAAGAGCTTTCTCCTTAATCAATTTAATAGAAACATCATTACTCATATAACCTCCCACTGAGACAGATAAAACAAACCCTATGCCTTCAACATAATCAAATTTTTAAAAATTAAATACTACATAAAAACGCTAAAATCAATCATTATACGATTCCTCTGCATCTTCTCATAATCTTTTTCGAATTTCCTAATATTAACGCTTACCTATAATTTTACGATCATGAGTATCTAGAGTATCAAAATTTCTTCACATTTGGCTGTTTCTAGTTAGTTAGATTTAGATGGTTTTTCCTAGCCACAGCCAGGAAGAGCGGGGGATGGAAGCAGAGCCCAAAATCACCACCAAAAAATTTTAAGCAGAACAAAAATAATACATATCAATAAGCAGCAAAAACCGATGACGGGGTTATCCCAGAGGCCACCAAGCCTACGGGATGTGGCCCGTGGCGTGCGGGCTGAAACCCCAATGAGCTGGGTGCCTAGGCGGAGTGTCTCCGCCGATGGGTGCCCATGGGAGGGGACGACATGTACGATGAGGGGTAGGTATTCCAAAGTTTAGCTATGTTTGGGAATACTTACCCAAAGTGAAACGCTGTTTATTGATTTTGGATGATGAAGAATTTAACAGATCTATGATGAAGAAAGAGTCACGGTCTGACCCTTTTAATGCTTCTTTCCTCCTAATTGAGGAAATGAGCTGCGTATTTTTTATAAATTCTGTAGAAAATGGAATTTTTTACCCATCATTATTTGTGATGATTCCAGTGTTGATTCTGGTTTCGTCAATTGCCTCGCTTTCTTGGATTATTGTTTCTCTTTTAACGATGATCCTAGGCATATCATTAAACAGCTTAACATCGACGCCGATCAACGTATATGTTAAGCCTACTTTTATGTCATTCTTATTGTCCTCCCATAGAACTAGCGGGATTAAGCCAGTGTCGTCCCCAACAACAAATTCTGTAAATCTGTGATATTTACCAGTTATCCTAGAGAATACTTCTCTCTTTCCTCTCTTTTCTAAGACCCGAACTTTGACAGTTATATTCTTCATAGGTCTTCGAAGCTCAAAAATTCTTCTATACTTCCTCGGCAAATTAATCAAGCCTTATTCAGCCATGATAAAAGAATACTCCGATTTCATATAAAAATTATTGTATTTTAGTTTCAATTCGAAACCATATTGAATTTTTTAGAGAAAAGGTATTCTCAAATATTCTTATCCATCAGGTATCTAACTTGTAAAAGTTTAGGTTTTTTATATGATTAACGAAAGAATTGCTCAATAGAAGTTAGAGATTGTTTCTAATTGGTTAAATTTAGATAAGTCTTACTAATCATAGCTAAATAAATCACATAATCACAGAATAAATAGAATTCTCTGAGGCTTAATAGTCCGATATTAAAGCATGGCAAATTCTCTGATGAAAGAGAGATATTTCGAAAACTGATGATGAGATGTAACCTCGTTATACGCATGTTAAAGTCTTAGTGAATTAGATGTCGGGATGTGGTACCTCCTGATAAGTGTTCATAAAATAAAGAGATTGCATATGTAAGAGGAGTAAGTATTTCGAATTTATTGATGCTTTTGTAAGAAGGATCCGCTCCAGGTGGAATGCTTATTGGTGTCGTTCAAGAATTTGATCGACGATTCTCTCTACTAGACTTCTTAATTTTAATCTCACGTTTTCAGGATCCTCAAATCTTGTCTCCATAATAGCTTTTCGCGCTATTCCATTAGTATCCAATGAAACATTATAATTCTTTGAGATCTCCCTAAGAATACTAAGGATAAACTGCACGGCGGCATCCTCTCCTAAGAGCTCTACTAGCACATCGAGAAATTTCTTAGGAGATTTAAGCAAGACTAATAGTGGATCTTCACCAAACCTCCTAAACAATACGAGCTCTAGCGAGGTAATGTGAGGTGGGGTGAATTTTTCAATAACCCTCCCAATTGTTTCCTGAAGAAAATCTGGAATTAGTTCAAGCCTGTCAAGAAAACTCTCTATGACGTCTTTGACCGCTGAAATTACATCATCTGTAATAATTTCCTCGGTTATTGTTACTTTATTCTCAATCTTAGCTAGAAGATAAAGGCCCTTTATATAAGCTAAATGATCAGCTCTTTCCACAAACATAGCTAATAATAGAGACTTATTCTTAATGCCTCTTAGAACCATTAAGTACACGTCCTCAAAGGCGACATGTGAAATACTCCCTACTCCAATTTCTCCCGCGAGCCCTAAAATTGCAGCAATGAGAGGCTCGATCGGCCTTTCTTCCCAATCAACGAATTTTCTATAAATAGGTAGTCCAGATTCATGCAATACTAGTATTGCATAAAGCCTCATTCTAATCACTAATCTTCTAGTGTCCTTAAATTTCTAGTTCCAAGAACTACTAGTAAAATTTTGATAAGATATCTATTTATGCCGATTCAAAAAATATACCCACAATTTAACAACAAGGCATATCGATATAAATTTTTATATCATCTTGACATTCCATAGCGCCATTTATAATCCACAAATGTCTATAAAAAAATATCATGTAAACACTTCATTGATTTATTTTCATAAAATAGTTTAAAAATCAAGCTAAAGCTCTTCTTGACTCTTCCTTCTCTATTCTTCCGTCTCTTAAGTAAAGAATCCTGTCGGAGAATTTAGAGATGAGGGGATTATGAGTAACAATGATTGCAGTGGCTCCTTCCTCGTTAACTACTTCTCTAAAAATTCTCATTACCCTCTCACCATTTTCAGTATCTAATTCCCCCGTGGGTTCATCAGCTAGAATTATGCTAGGCTTATTTGCTAATGCTCTAGCTATTGCTACTCTCTGTTGCTCTCCTCCACTAAGTTCGTGTGGCCTATGATTCATTCTGTCTTCTAACCCGACAAGCTTCAGTAGGTGCTTCGCTCTTCGTAGTCTCTCTTCTCTAGGAATTCCAGCTAGTATCATGGGGAGCTCTACATTTTCTAACGCTGTTAATACAGGTATGAGATTATGAAATTGAAAAACAAAACCTATCTTGTGTCTCCTTATTTTAGTTAATTCCTTCTCACTCAGTTTCGTTACGTCAATCCCCTCTAGAAGAACTTTTCCCTTAGTAGGCTTATCTAGAGTACCTATTATGTTGAGAAGAGTAGTTTTCCCGCTACCACTTGGACCCATTATGCATAACACTTCCTCCTTTTTGACTTTTATCGTCACTCCTCTTAAAGCGTGAATCTCTACCTTTCCTAGCCTGTATATTTTGTGGAGATTTATTGTCTCTACTACGTAATCCAAGTTTAATGCCCCCATAACTAAAAGAAATGATAAACGTTTTATTACATGTGTAATAGATTTATTACATATGAAAATTGTCTACTGTTACTTTAAAGTGTTTCGGCATAGGATGGTTCTCTAACTACTCAAATGAATGGTTGAGAACAATGTTCCTTAAAATGGCTTACCGCAATTTATCTCGAAGAAAAGCCCGAACTCTTCTAGCAATCCTAGCTGTTATAATCGCTGTTTCGCTATTCTCATCGATAAAAATCGCTACTAATGCTATTCTTTACTCCTCTTATAGAGTATATACAGAACATGTCGGTGACTTTGATGTCTTAATTTACAAATCCCGAGGCTCTCCATTCTTTAATGCTACAAATATCTCAAACATTTTATCAGGGATTAGAGAGATATCTGCCTTCAGCGTTAGGCTTCTATTTGGAGCATTACTTTCGGTTGATAATAAAACAGCGCGTATTGTTGTTATAGGAATTAATCAAACTCAAGACTCTAAAATAGGTTCTTTCGAAATTCTTGAAGGAAATTTTGAATTGGGGGAAAATAGGTGCTTAGTATTAGCTGATATTAGCGAGAAAATGAACATACATCCAGGTAAAAACGTCACTATCTACTACATAGCTGGCAAAAGTCTAAAAAATGCTACGCTTATGGTATCAGCCATCGTTCATCAGAGCGGCAAGTTACCCATTGATATTAAAGCAGCTATCTTTATAGATATTAGAGATGCTCAGAAGTTACTCTCGCTGAATGATTCGGCGAATATCATTTTTATAAAACTAAATCCTGAAATTCTAAACCCACTCACTCCTGAAAACAGTATAAACTCAATAATAGCTGTGTGTGAAAGGATCCAAGAACTCATTGGTCTTGATTACACAGTCAGTCCTATAAAGGCTACTGTTCTTTTAATGGTTTCGGAGAGCATATCTTCTCAGAGAATAATTCTCTATTCATTTTCATCGATAGCTGTGGTAATGGCAATTATCCTAGTTATATTAGCCGCCACAATGAATTTGAATGAAAGAGTTCGCGAGATAGGGGTCCTCCGCGCTATTGGAGCATCTAGATCCAGCATATTTCTCTCTATAATTGTTGAAGCAGTCGTAATTGGTGTAATAGGATCGTTCATAGGATTATGCATAGGCATGTCCTTGTCCTCACAAATTTTCGAAATCTTAGTAAGGAGCGAAGAGCTCAGTTATCAGTTAATACTTGACCCATTAATGCCACTAGAAGCACTCGGGATTGGAGTGCTAATTACAATACTGGGAAGTATCTATCCAGCAATAAAGGCTAGTAAAATAACTCCCAGTGAAGCATTGCAACCAGCGGCTAGGAGAATTAAGTATTTCGAAGAGATAGAGAAGAAAATATCTCCAAAAGCTGTGAATAGGGAGTATATCTATATTGGAGCCGGAATTTCATTGGCCACTTCTCTATTCGTATTCATAATACCCATGCTTAGCACATTGAATGAACCTAGAATAATGTTCATGGCTCTATTTATAGTGCTTCTTGTGATGTTGCTAGGCATAATATTCGTTTTGACAGGCTTATTCCCAAAATTAGTTATTGCCGTTGGGGGAATCTTCTCGGAAATTCATAGTATAGTAGGAAACGTTGCCAAAAATAATGTAATTAGATACAAGCAAAGATATATTGTGCTTTATTTCATGCTGACCCTATCTGTTGCAGCGCTTATTATCGTTGGCACACTTGTTGAAACGCAGATGAAGACCGTTGAGCTCACCATTAAAGCCCAAGCTGGAGCTGATATTGTTATATATGCTCGTTCTCCCTTACCTCCTAATGTAACTAATATGATCCGCAATATAACTGGCGTGGCCGAGATATGCCCCGTCACTACTTCTGTCTCGGTAAAAGTAGGGGATTTGATACTATGGCAACAGGCTAATGGTAGATTATATGGTATTGATCCGATAAACTATACCAGAGTAAGCTTTATTAGTGATTTTGGCTTGGACGAAAAAACTTTCGAAAAGTTACTGAATAATGATTCTGTGATCATCAGCAAGGGCTTAGCGGATCTCCTAGAAATCTCGGAGGGGGATAAGATTAGGTTAGAGACGTTCCGGAAAACCATTATATTAAAAGTTGCCGCTGTAATCCCTATAGCTCCTGGATTTGTCTTCACTAAGTTCGAGAATAAGGCTGTTACGGGAACTGATCTACTGGTTTCAATATCTACTTACGAGAAGATCATGAATACAAATGCTAGTTATTCACGAATATTTGTAAAAGTATCCCCGAGCGAAGATCCTTCAGAAGTTGCTGAGAAGATACAAGATATCGTTGGGGAGGAATATGATATTCAGACAATATCCATTAATGACTATCTTGAGAGAATTAAAGAAGCTTTCGAAAGCTTAGAAAATCTCTTATCCACGTTATTATACTTCGCAATAGCTATAGCTATTCTGGGAGAAGGATTAAGTGTGATTACATCTGTAAGTGAGAGGATCTGGGAGATAGGTGTTCTTAGAGCTATTGGAGCTTCTAGAAAAGATGTTGCTTTAATGTTTTCGCTGGAGATATTTCTCATAGCTCTACTAGGCTTCATTTCTGGATTAATCAGTGCTATTATGTTATCTGGGGAACTCTTAATTGCCAATAATGCAGTTAATGAAATCACAACACCACTTATTCTTCCCAGCAACACTATAGTGAACACTCTTTTAGTAACAATAATACCCTCAACTCTACTCGCTATGGGACTAGCCTATAAATACTCAGGAGAAAATATTGCAGAAGTTTTAGCTAAAGCGGAAAAGTTATAATTATAAAAAAAATGATAATTTTTTTGGCTGTTAATTTGATGGCTGGCTCATAAAATGGAGAATTGGTGATGAATTTGCCCATCTTCAAGAAGAAAATTTCTCCGAGCGAGGCCAAGAGTATTTTGGAAGAAATAATTAGTGAAATTATTAAACAGTCTGGGTTAACTTTAAGTGACCTAGTGAAAGTAATAGCCGAAAAATTAGGAATATCACAAATACCAGTCAATATCCCAGAAATGCCCGATTTAGCAAAGGTTTTGGCTAAGACTTTTATAGCAGGCATGAGCAATGAAAGAGCGTATGAAACTCTTAAGAGTCTCAAACAAATTCTTGATAGATACAAACTCTAGTATTCCAACCATATCTAATAAAATTGAGGATATCATAAAAACGGTACCTTTCGGAACATATATTATAACTATCCAGTATCATCATTTCCTTTATTATCCTTTTTGCGATGATCATCTCATATATTAGTAAACAACTAGGGAAATGAGATAGCTTTATTAGTTCTTGCCAATAGATAGGATCATCTCTATAAAATTCTAATCTAATTTACCCTTTGTTTATTTCTTTACGCTCCCAGTATCGCCCGATTTTCCATTGCTTTTTCTACTCGCTTTGAGAATCTCTTTCTTATTTTTGTCATGTTATTACTTATTATAAAGGCATGCTTTCTCGTTATTTTTTCTCTAGTTGTTTATGATCTGGTGATTTATTGGGTGTTTTTCACTATTCTTTGACAGATACTGATCTAGAGAGGATACTTAGTAGGATAGAGGTCCAGAAAACCTATCCCCCGTTAATGATTAAGCTTGTGAAGGAGATTCATAAAGAGGCCTCTATTCTTTATAATGACGTGAAAGTATTGAGGAGAATGGCTTCAGAGATTCTTGATAGAGGATTAGTTAATATTCGTCGTATAAGAAGAAATACCTCGGCATTGAATCGCTTTGTATGCGGCGTTGATGGGAGCTTTTATGTCCTTAAGAGTATTGGGAGAGTATTTTTGGGAATTATTGGATTAGCACTTGTTTCTTTCACGAAGGGATTTGAGAGTATTCGTCAACCAGATATTGATGTAAAAGTCTTGATTGAAAAGGTAAAGCCTCCTCCACCAATTAGTCCTGAGGATATCATAGGTATAAGGATGATGATCGGGGAGAGCAAACTAATTGAGAAAGCGTCTAGTATGGGGGCTGATTTCGTATTTATTGATGGTCCAATTATTGATCCCCCAAGTTTTAGTGACCCATTATATGTTAAGGAGAGAACAAAAGCTCTGATTAATAGTCTTGAAAAAGGAACAACTATAATTGGGGTTGTTAAGCGTTTTGAATCTACAATAATCGCGAGTATTTTAGGCAATGATGAACTACTCGATACAGATATCTTGCCTATACTCTTTAATACTGCTTATAAGAAGTTTGGTATTCCACGAGATACAGCTACATATACCAATCCAATAATCATTTCTTCGAGTAATGGGAATCACTTAAGTGCTGTTTTTAATGCTTATTCAGAGGAATTCGCTAAGCATAATTATGAGTTAAGGATTATTGCAAGTTTTATACAGCCAGGATACGGAAAGAGGCCGTTTCGAGTAGAAATAATCTCGCCTGAAAGTAGTGATGTGGAAGAAGATGAGTTAATTAGTTTGGTTGCCGCGTGGATAACTCCAGGATTAGATGTCCCATTACCAGTTTATCTGGCTCATCATTCTTGCATGATTCGCAAAAGGGTTGCTCAGTTAGTTCTATCTGAGGCATTATCCAGATTAGCTAGTACAGCAGAGGAGGAGGATTTGTCGAATATCAAGGCTCTCCTTGAATACGGTGAAGTACTATGAGCACTATTGGTGTAATTTTATCTGGTGCTACGACGACAAAAGCTGCATGTCAAATATTTGAAAGCGCCGAGAAGAATATTAGGGAGGGGATGCTAGTAATTATCAAAACCACCTTTTCATCCAGAGAATTGCGCATCTTAGCGCGGATTGCTAAGATAGAGACCCACAATGAGTTTTTTGAGGTAGGCGATATTTGGAGTGAGGCTAGGAGGAAGAATCAGCCAATTCCCTATGATGTCGCGAGAAGATACGTCATTTGTCAGCTTGATCTATTAGGTATTCTTCCTAGGCTAGATGATGTTCCGTATCCTCCTAGTCCGGGAGATTATGTTTACTTGCTAAGCAATCCCTTAGAAGTCTTTTCTAATTTAAGGAGAGACGAAGTTTACATATTTTTCGGTTCTTTATATGGTTATTCTGATGCCCCTATCCCATTAAGAATTGAAAGCTTGCCTATGCATATGGCCGTCATTGGCGTTACGGGAAGCGGTAAATCATATACAGTTGGTTATCTTATTGAGAAGTTATCTAGGATAGAAGTTAATGATGGATACACAGCAATACCCATGATAATAATTGATGCCAATGGTGATTATCTGGATTACTACTTCGCTTTTAAGCGAGGGGAATTCTCCACCTCCTATTCCGAAATACTCAGATTTGTATTCTCAAAATCATCTGCAAGCATAAATGATCCAGATGCAATACCAATAGCCATTGATTTAAATATAATGGAGCCACGTGACTTAGCAGAATCCATATTAGAGTATTATGGCAGTATTTCTAGGAGTGAATTACAAGCTTCAGCTATTGAAACGCTTATCCAGGATGTAAAGAAGTCGGGATTCGCCGATTTGAATCCATTGTTTCATGATGATGAGCAATTTGAGAGAGTGATAATTGATGGGATTGAGAGACTAGAAGCACATAGGCAGACAAAAGAAGCCGCTAAGAGAGCTTTAAGAATTTTTAGGAATGATCTCGTTAAGGTTGGATTAATTCCTTATTCTCAGCAAGCAGCGACTCTTAATTACCCATTTGTTGATGAACTTACCGAGAATAGGAAGATGGCAATAATAGATTTCTCCGTAGATGGCGCTACGGGAATCTCGCTCAAGATTAAACAATTCGTTGTGGCTTACTTGACTAGATTACTCTACAATAGATTTGTTGCTTATAAAATGGGTTCTATCTCGACAAAGTCAGGTTATATGGGGACTAGGTATGCTCTCTTTATTATTGAAGAAGCACAGAATTACTGCCCTAACTTAGAGGTTTATCCAGTAGGTTCTAATATAGCTAGGGAAAACCTTGCCTTAATCGCTACGCAAGGAAGAAAATTTGGCTTGGGGATAGTATTAGTTACTCAAAGACCATCGTTCATTGACCCAATAGTTTTCTCGATGATGAACTCTTACTTCATACACAGGATAGCTCCCGAGGATATTAATTATGTTCGGAGAGCACTTGGAGGATTGCCAGAGAGCATTATTAGGAAACTTCCTAACTTAGAAACTGGTACCGCAGTTATCAGTGGCCAGATATTACCCGTTCCATTTCCCCTATTAGTTAAAGTTCCGAGGAGAAAAGTGGAGCCTAAGATTGGTTCTACAGACGTGTCAAATTATTTAAAGAACGTTCTCATTGGTGATTTTCATTGAATTACGCGCCAATATGGAAGAACCCCTTACCCTCTATAACTGGACAGGACGCGTTAAAGCTCGGTAAATACATAGATATATCCTATTGGAGGAAGATAAAGAAACTCTATGAGGAATTTCTCGAATCTGCTCTAGCATCAAAAGAGGTAATGCTATTAGCTGTTATTGGGGAATGGGGAGTTGGTAAAACCGCTAGCTATAAAGCATTTCTTGAGCCAATGGTTAGCTCCCGTGGCGGATTGTCTGTAATAATAAAGGCAAGCGATGTTGTTAATTTCTTTATAAAATTGGGCAGTTTATCTCTTTTCTCTGCAGAAAGAACTCTTAGAGCACTATTATTGGCGGTTGCGAAAAAACTGGGAATTAAGCGCGTAAGGCGAATGAATACTGCCAATATTCTTAGGACATTACTTAAATCAACGAAAAAATCATTTCTAGTACTCTTCTTAGACGAGTTCGAAAGTTTGCTAGGAATGAAATCTAGAATGATCTTTACATTCATAGATGGGTTAGTCGGATTAGTGAATGGAGAATTTGAACCATTATCTAAGGAAGGAGAATTGAGCGGGAAGTTCCACGTTGTTCTTTCTCTGACTCCACAGGCTAGAGCCAAACTTATGTCTGATTCATCATTAGTCGAAACTATTGGTAGGCATTTACGCAGAATGCGTGCAATTGAGCTTAGACCATTTACTCGTGATGAAACATATGAATTCTTAGTGGGTTGCTTTAGGTATCTTTATGATGGCAGAATTCCAGCTAGATTACCAATTCCAACAATCTCTATATTTGATGCTTACTATTTAGCCACTAGAGGTTATCCAGGATACCTCGTAGCTGTATTGAATAATCTTCTCTCCGGATTATTGACTAGGCGAAAAGGAGATGAGGTACCCGTTGCTGAGAGTGATGAGATAATATCATCGTTAAAAGGCATAATGATCGAGGAAATCGGAGATTTGAGAATAGATTTGATAAGCGAGGGATCTCTTAATTTCTACAAAAATCTGATTACAGAGGATTTATCGGCGAGAGAGAAAGGGATCGTAGAGAGAGTATTTAAAGCTCTTGCTATTCTTGCCTGCCCAGTCACTCTAAAAGAAATATCTTCATTATCCCGCGTTCCTATAGAATTGTGCAAAGCCAGCATAAATATTATTGAGGAGAAATTATCAGCAGTCGTACAAAGTCCAATATTAAGGTTTAAGAGAGCTAAGTTGGAGAAAGTCTTGAGTAAGTTAAGGAGGAGCCTAGAGAGATTATATGACGAGACAAAGGATCTTATCTTAGAGATAATGAATACCTTAACCAAATTTGTCTTAGAGAATGGAGAATTAATTAAGCAAGTAATGATTCCAGCTGATGAAGAGACTAAGAGAGCTCTGAGACAGCATCTCCAAGCATTATTCCCCTCCAATAGATTATTGATCGAGCGAGCTCTTGATGAATTGGCTAGATGCGAATCCGTGGATGATACCTTGTTATATGCTCTTAACTTCCGTATAATTTCGGATCTTTATCCGCCTCTCTGCCCCATCTGCTCACTTATTGAGGAGAAAAATTTAGCATTATCGATCTGGCGCGATACTTTGAGGAAGGTTACTAGTGGAGATTACGATTATTTAGAGCTTGGAAAAGCTATTCTACCTCTTTTTATGGAAGAATTCTTGTTTAATGAAGCTGATTACTTAATAGATAATTATGTGGTTAAGAAAGTCTGGAGGTTTGGCACTACAGATTTACCACTCAGATTTGTTCCAGCAGCAGTCCTTGTCAAAAAGGATTTATTAACCACAGTAAGGGATCTTGGAGAAAAAGGTGTTTTGGAGAGAACACCAATCATTCTGTTATTTGTTAAGGAGGATTTATTTGAATACATTCAGAGAGAGATAGATAACACTGATTTAAACAATTTAGTGATCCTCATCCCTCTTCATACGATTGATATAGCCATTATGTATGGGATTAGAAGAATACTTCACGAGAGGGGATTAAATGTTAATCGGGAAGCAGCTTTAGAGATCGTTGAACGCGTGAGAAGGCGTTACGATTTTGACGTAAGAAAGCTCTTTGAGGATCGAATAATTAGGGAGGGATTTAAGAAGGGGATAATTGTTACACAACCATCCTGGAGTAAATCTCCTAGTCTTTCTGCTCTTCCCAGTGTATATGATTACTACCTAGTATTTCCGAAACAGATTATGCATACAGAAGAAGTGTTTAGGTGGGTAACTAATAATGTAAAATCAAAGCAGTTCTTTGGATGGAAGAGAAGAGATGTCCCATGCGGAGCTGATATCGAAAGCGTAAGCAAGCTACAAGAGCTTGAGAATTATCTAGTGGAAGCGGACTTCCTCGAGAGAGTTGGAGAGAACGTTAGAGTAAAGAATACTTCAATAGAAAATATGATTCTCCGATTGCTCTCCTCTGGTCCGAAATCGCTGCAATACATTAAAGAGTTTTTCTTAATAGAGAGAGGCTCTGAATCCCTCCTTGAAACTATTTATATACCAGTTCTCGAGAGAAAAGGACTAATAAGGCGGGTCAGGAAAGAAAGTACAGTTTATCTCCAAAGACTCTCCATAAATGAGTTATTAGAGAGTCTAGATAAAAGACTTGAAGGACTGAGAAAAAGCATTGAAAATAAGGATCCAGTCTGGAAAACATTCACTATTCTCATGGTGGCTAAGGAGAGAGATTATAGAATAATTATTCTTGATGAATTGTTTGAGCTCATAGATAATTTAAGGAGAACTGCTATAATTATGAAGGATGAGTTAAATAGGGCTAGATTGCTAAATGCCGCGTGGAGAATCTTAGGCACTGCTGAAGAGTATGTTGAGTTAATAACACTGGCTTATAGGTTCTCAAGAGATTTATTAGACAAGGCATCAAGTAAGGTAATTCAATTCGAAGAATTATTAAAGAGAACCTTAAGGAGCTTAAAGTCAATGGGTATTCGTATTATTAAGCCGTTTAAAGATATTGAGGAGCTCGAATCCTTATTAAATAAGCTAAGAACCGTATTGCAAAGATCCATAATTAAACATGAAATAGAGTCATTTGTGATACAATACTGCGAAAAAAAGAATATTTCGATCAAGGACATGTTCGATTTCAGGAATTACAAATTAAACGACCTTGAAGCTCTCGAAGAATCCTACTTCTTCAATCCTAAATATGTCCTAGTAAAAGAAATTTACGAAGAGATCATTAATGTAATTAACAAAAAAGAAGATATTAGACGAGAGATCCATCAAATCATCTATCACTTACCTAGCAGGATTAGTAAATTTAAAAGAGATATAGAGACCAGGGCAAGAAACTTTCTAAAAAATCTCGGCAAACTCCCCCCTTCTTTCGCAATGTACGTATCCGCACCGCAGCTTAGTGGACAAGTAGACAGTCTAGAAAAGGCGGTCGAAGCTGTACGAGCCATAAAACAGGCAGCAGAAAATGTGATGAACAAGTTACAAAGAATAAAGGATTCACTAGCATACTTTGAAAAAATATCTTCAAAGATCTCCGAGTGGGGTAGATTTGTTAAGAGTGCAGGAAGAGAGGCGAATAATGGGAACATTTCCGAGGAAGATTTTGTTGCGCTGAGGAATATTTATGACGAGATCTTCTATACCATTAATCAATTCGCAGAATTACTGCATAATAACCCTGATTTAGACTCCATAGATACGTATTTCTCCGAGAATTCAAAGAGAATTAGGGGTCTAGTAGATTCTTTCTTAGTACTAATGAGTAAGCTTAAGAAGGAAATAGAGGACAGAAAAAAGAAGTGTAGAAGTTATGTGCACCAGATAGAGGAATTATTGCAGAAGATACCCATTAATGAATTGAGGCCAGAAGATAGGAGGGTATATGAAGAAATACTGGGTAAGTTCGGGGAGATAAAAGTTCTGGTCATAAATGATAAGAACCTAATCGAGGCTGAAAAAATGCTTAGAACTTCTTTAGATAGATTGAATAAATTACTAGAAAACTATGCTGATCAGGTAACAATTGGTATAATAAGAATTTTGACAAAAGAGAGGAAAGGTGAAATATCATTAGAGAGCCTAGCTATGCAAATCTTTGGAGATGGTTATACGGAAGAAGACTTACTAAGGATCGTTAAGAAATTACTTAAACTTCGAGAAAAATTCGGGTTAAGTATTATAATTAAGCGCGTTTAGAATAGTCTATGCCCTTTATAAAATCAATGACTTGGAGCTCTAATGCTATAAATTTCTTGCCTCTTAATTTGTTCTTACCAATCATCCAATATATCTTATCCATTTCTTTGACGAGATCATCAGCATTATTAGCTGTTGGAAGAATCTCTTTGATGTTTTCGTTCTTCACAAGATCATTTATTGAATCGTAAATCCTTACATCCTTCACGATCGCACGGACTATGTTGGCGCGGCTATCGAATAGTAGTAAGATGTCTCCCGGCTTGATTCTCCTGAATGATTTTGAGTATAAATGAACCTCTACCTTCTTCTCTCCCCTAGCAATCATCATTAAATATTTATTCTTAACTGGTATGCAATGGATCATCGCTCTTCACATAAAATACTTTATTCAGGATACGACTAGGTATTGACGATGACTTTTTTCTTCACTAGAAATTTCTATCATATGACTTGAGTTTTGCATAACAATATTTAAAGCCTCATAATTACAAGGAAATTAATCGAGGTACTCATGAGAAATTTTGGAGGAGGGATATGATACAAGGAGTATTGGCAATGCTAAAATCTGGATTATTAATTGCGCAGAGAGGATTTGAGCAGAATCAATCATTTGTTTCACCGTTGATGGCAGCAGCACTTAATTTATCAGAGGCTTTAGCAGAGGAAGGACTCAGAAAACTTGATCTTGGAGGGAAGAAAATTTATGTAGTTTCAAGTCCCATTAATCCTGACTTAGTAGTAGCTGTTGCTAGTGACGCTGAAGACCCCTCGATAGAGCTTAGGGCCAGAGAATTATTATCTAAAATTGCTGAGATTATTCCCCAAGGCATTGAAATTGTTACAGATGACATGCAGAGGAAAGTTCAGAGATTATTAGAAGACTTCATCAGAAAGAAACATATAGAGATGCCTTATTTTGATGCGGTCATTGATATTGCTAAGATTATTTATGGAAATTTACCTCCAGATGCCATATCCCGGGTGGAAGAGCATATCGACAATTTTATCACTAATGAGGAGAAAGATGAAGAAAAAAGAATTCATAAGCCACGAATTATCTCTATAAGCTCTCCTCGTGATGCGTTATCCGAAATTCTGAAGAATTTATATTCTTGGGATCTCTTGCCTGCTTTTGATGTTGCATATTCTTTGGCTAAAACAAATTCAGAAGAAAAAATCCTTGGAGCATTATTAGCGATAAAGATAGGATTGCTCACCCGGCGAATGCCCCCAAATCATCTTACAGTAGCCCAAGATATAATCAGAGAGTTAATGGAGGAGGTAAAGGATAGATCAGATTTATTAACGAAATTCGTAATACTTGAAGCTTTGGGTACTCTTGAAGAAAGAAGAGGCGAGTGGACTCATTTTCTCCAGTCACAGATGGATGCATTAATAAATCTATTGAATTCCGCTGAGAGTGAATTGTTACGAGAAATATACGCATTCCTGTTATTCTCAACGAGTAGGTACGTACTTTATAGTCCACTGGGCGAGAGATTACTGAAGATTCTTGGTGAGAAATCACGATATTTGAAAGAATATCTTAGCTCATTATACGAGTTATATGATCTCTTCCAGATTCTTTACACTACAAAGAATTGGTCTGAGATAGAGAAGGAGCTAGCTAGGATAAAGACTTCTTACTTAGAAGTGAGAAAGAGATTTCAGGAAATCCTTAGTAAAAAGTTCGTCATTTTAAGAATGCTCAACCGTGAGAGAATTCTTGAGCTAAGCTTTTACACTCTCTCTAGGATACTACCATATCTCCTAGTAAATATGGCTGCAGTTGAATCTTATGGATTATCTATTAGGGATCGTCATCTAATCCTTCAGGAAAGTTATCAAATGGCGGTGGAGGATGCTTATGATATATTACGAATAATGCCTCCCCTAGAATCAAGGGCGTACTTTAACTTTTACCAGTTAATTCTACACGTATTGTATTACCTCACGTTATTCGCTACAAGAAAAGAAGCGGAGGAATTATGGAAGCACATTCTGAAAATAGCTAGGGAGGGCCTATTATTCTTCGCGCGCCTATGGGCCCGTAAGCGGATATCAAATTATGGCTTCCTATCTCTCATATCCCCAATCATATTCACACTAGCAAAAGCAGCATGGCACTTAAACGAAGAATCCATTGAACTGCTTAGCTATGTACGCCATATAGCATTCGTGTCACCGGAGGTAAAGGAAGAAGTGAATAGGAATAGGGAGAGGCATAGACCTCTATATCTGAATACTTTAATGGCTTTCCTTCCAGTGATTCAATACATCCAAATACCAGGAACCAGGGAGAGAATACTGAGGGAGATATTGGAGATCTCTGATCAAATAGGAGAGAGGGACATAGTTCGTAAAGAGGTCACTAGAGAATTTATTGATGATCTAGCGGATACTGTTATTGCATGTATAGAATACTCAAGTGACAAAAACTTATGCAAACATGGATTACAGATGCTCAAAAAGTATGCAACGGTGCTTATTAGAGATATGAAGGAGAGCACATTCGAAGCTGCCATAGCTTTTGAGCGATTAGGAGAATCTTGTGTGAAATTCCTTAATAAGTTCGGTGATGATGAAGTGGTTAAGAAGTTAGCACTAATCGCCTTAGAGAATGCTAGAAAAATCTGGTTGCACGAGGGATACTCAGAAAAAGTTAAAGAAATAGATGAATTGATACGGGAAATTCAAAAATAATAATATTCACTTTCTTTTCCTTTCTTTCTCGTAGCTACTTTTATCATAATAATCACTGTAACTAGAATTACCCCGCTTATACCGAGAAATAACCTGAAATCAGCAAACCTGATCTCCACTTTCTGAATCTCTGATAATCCTATCATAGTATCCTCAGGCCTATCCGAGTCATTATCAATGGCAAGGATCCTAATAAACACTTTAGAACCCATCCAGGTCGGATTAATCATCATCTCTGCCTCATAAATGTCGGGCTCATCCGTTTTTCTCATAGCTATTTTTCCGTCATAATCGCTCTCATTTATCTCACGGTTAATTCCGAATAAGACGAAGGCACAGAAAACACCACTTGGATCCTTTATTCTCGCTTTTATCCTCAGCCTAGGAAGAATACCTCCCGTTTTTTCAATGGATAATATGGTAATATTAGGAGGCGATGAATCATCATCCACTATTGAAATCCCTGAAATAGTTACGCTCCCAGTCTTTATCGCGAGGGAGTCATTCATATAATACGCAAATATTTTAAAAGAGCCCACTCCTAGGTTAAGAGGCTTAAGAGCAATAATAATTCTTATGGTCTCATTTGGTTTTATATCACCGATCTCTATGGGGGTTTCGTTTAAACATTCGAAGAGATTACATGTAATGTTAAGCTTAACATTATGTATGGTATTGTTCGCAATGCATTTTATCTCTGTAATTACTGGAAAAATCTCGGAATCCTGAACCACCTTCTTACTTATCGAAGCCTCAAGCCTTAGACCTACGGTAACATTCCCCATAATGATTTCGTTTGATGATGTGATAGCAAAGATCTCACTTCCCAAACTCGGATCTATGTAATCCGCAACCACCCTAACTAGATAATAGCCGGATTTATTCGCTATGAAAACAATTTGCTTAACATTATCTGGTGAACCACTAGTCTCCATTAAGAAGTTACCATCTGGATCAAAAAGCTGTACGCGTAATTTACTTACCTCATAGGGCTTATAAGATCCAAGAATCTCTCTGAAGTGCCGTTCCCAGACAATAGTAACTTTAACACTCTCTCCCCCCTCCGTATAGATAGAAAAAACACTTGGATTTTCCTCAGTAACCTCATCAACATGAATATATTCGCGTTGATTCCATGCATTTAGCAGGTTTATATATCCCCAACCGGATTTTCCATCAGGTCCCCTGATATACCAATCATCAGCCGAGTTTATTAGGAGAGCTTTAGCGGCTATTACCCAATTTTCACCAAACTCCGGAATTAGAATAGGAGCTATCAGAGCTAAAGCTCCCGAGACCATGGGAGTAGCCATACTAGTACCAGACCAGGAGGCTATAGTCGAACCTATGTAGGAAGAAACGATATCGACCCCAGGTGCGACTAGGTCTGGTTTTATACGACCATCATCCGTTGGTCCTTCACAACTGAATGCAGCTACTATATCATCTGATCTATCAACTGTATCTCTATCATCAATTGCTCCAACCGTGATTACATTATATCCGTCTCCAGGTAAATTTATCCATGAAAAGCCAGAATCCTTGTTCCCAGCTGCAACAGCTATTGCGACATCATATAGCTCGGCGATAGCATCGATATATTTTGTGAAACTCGATTCGCCATCTGGTGGAGCATCAGTTGACCCAAAGCTCATATTTATGATTTCCGCGGTATCTGATGCTTGTGTCACTGCCCAATCCAATGCAGAAATAACCTGAACATCCTCTCCATGACCATTTTTGTCTAAACATTTGGCATTAAGAAGGTTCGCTCCAAATGCTATTCCTCGGTATATGTTATGGGTACTCGCTATTATACCAGCTACATGCGTACCGTGCCCATTGAGATCGGTTATGTTATGATCTGAGCTAAAGTCCTTTGCATCTATTATCCGGTTTTTTAGGAAAGGATGATCCATTTGTATTCCTGTGTCTAGTACCGCTACCTCAATCCCCTGTATATTATCGTTAAAATAGTTTGATCCATTGTACCCATTTTCCCACCATGTAGCTGCTTTTATTGCCTCAGCAGCTACATCTAATTGTGCTCTCACTTTAAAGTTTTCAAAAACTGATAAAACATATGGTTGCTTTTTAAGCCATGGGATGGCGTCTTTCGGTACTAATACATGAAGTATTGGTAAGAGATAGATCTCATCCAAAACTTTTATCCCTATTCTTGTAAACTCTTTCTTAATTTGCTCAATATATGGTTTTGCCGTGTGTTCTATTTCTCTTCTAATTAGCTTCCTCATGCTGTCGAGTAATTCATCAACCTCTGTTAGTGATCCAGCTTTAGCTATTGCTTGGTAAGTCCTTTCCTTAATATTCATTATCTTATCATAATTTATCGGAATTTTTAGCCATATTAGAACTTCTACAGGCTCCCCTTTAAACCTAGGAGCATTATAAATATCCGTCTTTATGATTGGTAATTGATAGATTGCTAGAGAAATAATGAAGAACAATAATCCCGTTATAATCCAAATTCTTTTGAGACTTTTTATGAGCAAGATTAATCCTCCTCTGCTACAGTAATGTAACTTTCTATTATTGCATCTATGTTATCAATCCTAACCCTCTCCCTGGTCATGGTTTCTTTCTGTATTTTGTCTTCCATGGCAATAACTTCTAGGGGAGCTGCGGTATACACCCATTGGAAGTACCAGATATTCAAACCCTCCTTTTCTCTAGTTGTTCCATTGGCGACATCAGATTTCTCCTCCGAGATTTCATAGAACCAGAGCTCTCTTAACCATTCCCCTACCAATCCCATTTTCTTAAGTTTATTTAAGCATTTTTCTAGGAGCTTATGTCTTAGTAGAATAGAGTGAAACTTCGAGGCTATTTCTTTCACTTTTTTCTCGCCTACTTTCTTTGCAAGATTCCATGGAATTAACATTTCCGCATAGAACATTATTCTGATGCGAGGCATTCAGCTTCACCTTACTTTTAATGGTAACTGCTAAAAAATTACTATTCGCGATCATATCAGTAAATATATCTATCATAAGCGCTTTTCGTTAGAGTAGTTGTAGAATATCTCTTTATTAACACTATTAAACTTGTATATCTCACTAATCAGAACCTGAACCTCTGGATAATGTGCTATGCGGTGAATTTCTTGGAAGACTTTGCAAGACTTTTAAACGAGTATAAGAGTAAAAAATTGCTTGGACATTTTGCTCATAAGGCCGCGTTAGCTGTTCTAAAAACTTTTCCTAATCAGAGCCTGTATGTGAGTGAGGCCGGCTTTACTCCTTCAGGGAAGATCCATTTAGGCAATTTTAATGATATTTGCTTGGCGTATGCCATTGCTCAGATTCTTGAGTGGTGGGGGTATAAAAGTAAAGCAATTGTTGCTGTCGATTCTAGAGACCCATTTAGGCAGGCGCCTATTTTCGCCCCAGATGAATTCAAAGCGAGAGAAAAAGAGCTTCGCGGACTACCCTTTGATGAAATAGAGGACCCCTGGGGTTGTCACAGTAATTATGCAGAGCACTTTGTATCGCCAGTAATGGATAGTGTAGCGGAATATGGGATAAAGATAGAGTTCATTTTTGCACATAAAATTCATACTAATCCGAAATACATTGAGCTTCTGATCAGAATTCTTCAAGAGAGGGAGAGGGTTAGGGAAATTTTTAATAGGGTTAGGGAGAGGGCTGGTCATAAGAAATTATATCCTCAGGGATGGATTCCATATAGGCCTAAATGCGAGAATTGTGGGAGAATGGACGAGAATGTTATCGCTCTTGAAGTTTCTGAGAGTGGTCGTTATGTAAAGTATAAATGCGGATATTGTGGTCATGAGGGAGAAGCTGATGTGACTAAGGCTCAGGGTAAACCACCGTTTAGGATTGACTGGCCCCTACGCTGGCTAGTATTTAATGTTCATTTTGAGCCGATGGGAAAGGACTTGATGGCGAGTGGAAGTAGCTTTGATACAGGAGCAGAGTTATTGCGCCAGATGTTTAATAGGGAGCCTCCCGTAAACGTTTTTTATGATTTCCTCTACTGGATTCCTCCAGAAGACAGGGATAGAACTACCAAGCTTAAATTCTCAAAACGCAGGGGAATAGGCTTAGGAGTTGATGAGTGGTTAAAATACGCTCCTCCAGAAGTTCTTAAGTATATTATTCTTAGACGGCAGGTAGGAGATATTAAGAAGGAGAGCCTTAAGCATATTGACTTCTCACCCCTTGATATCCCATCCTATGTAGATTCATTCGATGATCATGAGAAAGCCTTTTACGATGTAATATATAACAGAGCTAGTGGTCTCGCAGAGGTAGATAAGGAGAGAATAATCGCTACTTATTTACTTTCTCAGGTAAGTGTTGACGATATTCCGCCTAAACAGCCATTGAGAGTTCCTTATAGTGTCTGTATAGAGATAGCATTGTGGATGGAGAGCATTGAAGATGGGTTAAACATGCTGACAAAAATGGGTAAGATTCCAAAAGATGCTGATAGGGAAGTTCTAGAGGATGCCAGGAGGAGACTAAGAATGGCTCATAATTGGGTGCGTGATTTTCTAAAGTTTACATTCCCAGATCCAGATATAGCTCTATCTCAGATTTCTCCAGAACAAAGAAAAGCTCTAAAAGAATTACTTGGAAGCGTCCTCAGAATAGAACCATCTCAGATTTCCATGGATGCTATCCGTCCAATCGTCAAATCCATTTCCCAAAGATTATCCATACGGCCAAAGAAGATCTATGAGGCGGTCTATATGATCGTTTTGAATAAGCCGGATGGACCGCCCGTTGCTAGGCTCTTTAGACGTGAGGATATGCGCAAATACTTTGAGAGAGTCTTGAAGAGACTCTCTAAAGAGGTATGATAGAATGCCATCAGATCTTAAGACATTATGCGAAGACTTGGGTATTTCCTATCGCTCTCTTATTTGCTACATTCATTCTCTTTTGAAGAATAACCCCTTTATAATATCAGAGATTAAAGCTCTGGAGTTCTGCGAAAAAGTGTTCAATAAATCTTTCTTGAGGACGAATATGTTTGACACGCCAGATCTTATTAGTGAGGATGGGGAAATTTGGGTAGAGGTAAAAGATTTTAGCGGCATAGCTCCTGGATCCTCTACTTTAACTCTTAGCCAGTTAAGAAAACTATTTGAGGGTGTGCGGAAAGGGAGGCATGTTTATATCGCGATCGTTTTTGAAAATAATGTTCATCTAGTATCGATTAATAAATTCGCACGAGAAATCGTTCTTGGATCTAAAGAATACTATATTAAGCTCTTAGCTTTGATTAACCGCGAAATAGAAGAAGTTATTTTAGCAAAAATGCGAGAAAACGTATAAAAATTTAGGAAAGGGATTTATTATATTCTTCCCCATATTCTTTGGACTTACATAGAAGAAGCCATTAGGGAGAGACGATGAGTCTCGCTGAGATCATACTCCCAAATGGTAAAGTTATTCAGGGCAAATTGGGTAAAAGAATCATTGACCTCATACCAAAATACTCTGGTGTGGTCGCAAAGATCGATAATGAGATAGTAGATTTAACAGCTGTGATAGAGAGACCATGTAAGATTCATGTCTTAGATTTCAATTCAGATGCGGCTAAATTCGTTTATTGGCACTCAACAGCCCACGTTCTTGCTCAAGCAGTTAAGGAATTGTATCCTGACTTCATGCTTGGTATAGGCCATCCATTTGAACAAGGACTAAATAAAGGCTTCTTTTACGAGTTTTATACTTATGGTCACTCATTCACAGAGGAGGAGTTAAAGAGAATCGAGGAGAAAATGAAGGAGATAATAGAGAAAGATCTACCGTTTAGACGAGAAGTTTTACCCAGAGAGAAGGCATTGAAGCTTTTTGAATCTCGAAATGAAAAGTTTAAGGTTGAGCTTCTCCAGGAAATGAAGGAAGATTATGTCTCTGTATATTGGGTAGGTGATTTTGTCGATCTTTGCAGAGGGCCTCACGTTCCCTCAACAGGCTTTATTAAGCATTTCAAGCTTCTTAATGTGTCCTCAGCGTATTGGAAGGGTATCGAAGGAAATCCCGTTATGCAAAGAGTTTACGGGATTTCCTTTCCAGAGAGAAAAATGTTGAGAGAGTATCTTACTCTCTTAGAGGAAGTTAAGAAAAGAGATCATAGACGATTAGGGCCTCAGCTTGATTTATTTGATTTCTTTGAAGAGGTAGGACCTGGCTTAGTAGTATGGTTACCCAAGGGAGCTATTATTAGAAGAATAATAGAGAATTATTTAATAGATATCCACTTGAAAAACGGATATAGGCTAGTCTATACTCCTCATATAGCACGAAGTCTATTATATGATATTTCTGGTCATCTGAAATATTACAGAGAAAACATGTTCTTATTCAATATCGAGAATGAACAATATGCCGTAAAGCCTATGAATTGCCCAATTCATATCTTGATATATAAGAGAAGGAAAAGGAGTTACAGGGAACTCCCCATTAGATACTTTGAACTCGGCACTGTTTATAGATTTGAGAGATCTGGTGTTCTTCATGGTATCTTAAGAGTTCGAGGATTCACGCAAGATGATGCGCATATTTTCTGTACACCCGACCAGTTAAAAGAAGAGCTAGTGAATTTACTCAAATTAACTAGGGAAATAATGGCGAGATTCGGAATAACTGAGCTTGAAGCAGAACTTTCAACACACGATCCTTCTAAGCCAGAAAAATATATGGGCTCTCCAGAAATTTGGAAAAAAGCGGAAAATGCTCTGGCCGAAGCTCTCGAGTCGGAGAGTATACAATATAAAGTTGTCCCTGGAGAGGCAGCGTTCTATGGTCCGAAGATTGATGTAAAAATTACTGATGCTTTAGGCAGAAAATGGCAATGCACCACCATTCAGCTAGACTTTAATCTACCTAGGAGATTTAATGCTACCTATGTGGATCGGGATAATAAAGAGAAACATGTGGTGATGATCCATAGAGCATTATTAGGATCGCTTGAGAGATTTTTTGGAATCTTAATAGAGCACTTCGGTGGCGATTTTCCATTATGGATTGCTCCAATCCAAGCAATAGTGATACCTATTAGTGATAAGGTCATGCCATATGCTGAAAAAGTTTATCATAGGCTACTCAAAGAAGGTATAAGAGTTGTACTAGACACGTCCCATGAGACGATCTCGAAGAAAATAAGAAACGCCGAAATTAATAAGATTCCATATATTATCGTTGTAGGTCAAAGAGAGGCTAAGAAAGGAACTGTTAATGTACGCCGAAGAAAGAGAGGCGTATTAGGTGAGATGACCATTGAAGAACTCACGAACAAAATGAGAGAAGAAATCACTTTATAATCTTTCTTCCTTCCACATTCTAGTTCTTCTACATTAATTCCACTAATACGACTTCTCTCATTACTTTTGTTGAGTAATATATTCTGGCGAACGTTCTATATAGATCATTTTATTAGGGGTGTCTAAATGAGTATAGCTCAGAATCATCTCATTAACTCATTAGCTAGCGTAAGGGACGAAATAAATAAGATCCTCCGGATAAATAGGGGAATAAAATCTATTGTGATTAGTTTAAATGATGGCACACCAGTTCTCTCGTCAACCAATGATCTCAGAGTGGCTTCTTTGTTAGCTGCTGTAGCAACAGCCCTCCAGAACATTGCGGTAAGAGCTGGAAATCTGACTAATTCGGGTGAATTAAAGAAAATTATTGCCCACTACATACGAGATAAGATAATAGTAGTTTCTGCTAATAATAACTACAACATCCTAATTCGGGCAAGCTCTGATGCTCCCCTCGGTATTATTCTACGAGACATTATGATCCTTGTAAACAAGATAAAGGAGATTAATATGTAGCTTCCATTGATTCTGAGGTGTCTCTATGCTTAAAATGATTAGTAAGATCGTGTTTATTGGGGATGGTGGTGTGGGGAAATCATCATTAGTGAAAAAATATCTAGAAGGCACCTTATCAAACACGATCACACTTGGCGTTGACTTTCATTATATACAAGCGAATGATCAGGTTTTTGTCTTATGGGATTTTAGTGGTCAAAAAAGGTTTAGAGAATTAATAGAAAACCTAGTTGTAGGGGCCTCGGTAATCGTTATGGTATTTGATTTAAGCAGACCAAAAACTCTCTTTAATCTCCTTAAATGGGCTAACATGATAAGAAAGAAATTGAAAAATGATGTCAAAGTAATCGTTGTAGGGAATAAAAAAGATTTGGGTGCACGGGTTGATGATGAATTGTTAAAGAAGTTTTTATCTAATTTTCCATTAGAGGTTGTAACTTATATAGAGACTTCGGCTAAGACAGGGGAGAATGTCGCATTATTGTTTCAAAAAATAGTTGAAGTGGCTAATAAGAAACCTTTACGATCCATTCAGTTATCCATTGGTTAGTTTATGACTCAATTACTTTCTTAAGGATATCTAAAGAAAATGTTTCTAGTATTTTTACTCCAGAACTTGTGCCGATAACATCCGCACCAGCTTTAATCATCATTAATGCTTTCTCTGCATCCCTAATACCACCAGCGGCCTTTATTTTAATTTCGTCACCCACCACTCTTTTTATTATCCGAATATCTTCGATTGATGCACCTCGAGGACCAAACCCAGTACATGTTTTTACGAAATGCGCACCACCATCCATAACTAATTTGGCTGCTCTCTCGATTTCTTCTCTAGACAAGAATCCAGTTTCTATAATGACCTTAACTGGTTTCGGCTTTATTGCATTTACCACAGCCTCTATATCCTCTCTTACTTTTTCATAGTCCTTACTCTTAAACGCGGAGATATTCATTACCATATCTATCTCATCCGCCCCTCTCTGGATCGCCCATTTTGCCTCCATCACCTTTATCTCTGTATCAACATAACCCCAAGGAAAACCAACCACAGTAACTACAAGAACACCACTATTTCTAACTCGTTCCTTAGCGAGTGAAACCCATATAGGAGGAATGCAGACAGCTCTAAACCTATATTTAATGGCTTCATCGATTGTTCTAATGATATCTTGTTTAGAACTGGCGGGCTTAACATTTGTATGATCGATTCTCTTGGCTAATTCCTCAATAGTTCTAGGTAATGACAAGATATTATCACCTCATATAGCATCGCAATGATGTAAAATAGATTTAAATACTTTTAACGTTTATAGAAAGAAACTCTTTCCTTACTAAGCGAATTCTGAAATGCTTGATGTCTTCTAATATTTCTAGATTAAAGAGGTCACCACCTTTGAAAACTTCAAACATTCAACAAGGAGCCCGCTTAAGAAAGGCCATAGGATTTTTTGGAGCCTTAATGTTCGGGATTGGTGGAATGATTGGTGGAGGCATTTTCGCATTATCTGGCGAAATAGCATTAAAAGCTGGTTTAGGAGCTATTCTTGTATTTATCATCACGGGATTTATAGCCCTTTCATCTGGATTAGTCTATGCCGAATTCTCAACAAGGATCGTTAGTTCAGGGGGAGGCTATAGTTTCGTTTACGAGACATTTCCAGAATTCTTAGGATTCGTAACTGGATGGTGGTTCTTTCTTGCATATACATTCGCAGGCGCATTTTATGCTGAAGTATTTGGTAAATATCTAAGCGTCATGACCGGTGTCCCTTATATTATTTGGAGCACCGTCCTAGCAATTATGTTTGCAATAATCAATTTTATAGGAATTAAGGAGAGCAGCATCGCGGAAATCGTATTAACATTATTTAAGCTGTTCTTAATAGCCTTCTTTGTGTTAGGTGGACTCTTATATTTAAATATCATAGAGGCACTTTTAAAGGCTGAGATTCGATTCTCTGGAGCATTATTGATGATAGCGACAGTTTTCATAGCATTCGAGGGTTTCGATGTAATCGCTACATTGTCTAGTGAGATGAAAAATCCAACAAAGGATGCGCCTAGAGCAATAATTTCATCTATTCTAATAGTCACGAGTCTTTACATACTCGTTGTTATTATTGTATTAGCAACAATCATTAAGTATGGCATACCTTCTAATGCAATACCAGAAGAAATAATCCTGTATTCCGCAAAATATGTAATTGGTGCATTAGGTTCAACTCTGTTAGGAGCTGGAGCTATAATATCGACCATCAGCGCTTATAACGCAACATTATGTGCTGCTTCAAGGGTCGGCTTATCTATGGGAGAGAACCGTGCCTTACCTAGAATATTCAGACTTACGCATCCTAAAACGCGAACCCCACACGCCTCAATTTTTCTAAGCACAACGATTATTCTTTTACTACTAATAGGATCCAGTTTCATATTCTCTGCAGAAGAAATAAGCATCGTTTTTAGTCAATTAGCAAGTCTTGCATTCGCATTTTCCTTCGCAATGGTAGACTTCTCCTTAATAATATATAGAGGAATTTATGGTGATAATATGAATGGTTTTCATGTACCCCTTTATCCAGTAATACCCCTATTTGGATTTATGAGCGCCTTTATAATAGGGGGGATATTAGCCTCACTCAGTATCACAGTTTTTCTTGTATTTCTCTTACTTACATTATTTGGCATAGTATTCTACTTAGCGATCATAAGAAGAGCTAAGTCCCTAGAGGAGGTCTTAAGAATTATAATAAATGATTTTACGAGAGCAAAAGAAGCATTATCAATAAGAAAACTAATTAAGCTAGAAAGAGAGAACAAAACAGGAAATCCTTAAAATGATGATTCCTTACTACACCAGAAATAAAGAACAATGGGCTAGCTACAACTGAAGTTTTGTAGTATAAACATATGGGGTTATACAATTCATTCCCTCCTGAATCTTATCTGAAAAGCAGATTCTGCTAAAACTTCTATTATGGGTGAGTCATAGCCATCCCCTTTCCTGGCATCGTACACATCATACACCTGCACTCTCTTCCTAGCTTTTTTAATTGCAGAATCGGTCGCGGCTGCCGCAATGATAATGCATACAATCCCTCTCTCGTTTCTTATTTCATTATTAAATACTATATCATACGTAGTTACGAAATCTTCGTCAATAATGTCTGGAACAAAAATGTAAGCTTCGGGTGGACCTAAAAGAGAACCCCGCGTTTTGAAAACATCTATCTTTAAACCAAATAACTCCGTATTTTCCTCAAATTCAACACCTTTCTTCTTAAACAATTCTTTTAGCAAGTCTCTTAGCCTCTTAACAATACTTTCGGCCATTCTAATCCATGGTCTCTTAAGTTTTTCAATCGCAATTCTTAACGTGTCTGCAGCTTCCGGAGAAAGCTCTATTTCTATCTCTTTACCATCCTCTCCTAAGCACTTGAGAATTAGTCCTCCATCATCCGTTCGTGCTGTTTTCTTTATTTCCTTAATAATGATGAGCACCTCAGCCGGCCTCGGTGAAATAATTCATAAATATAAAGCTTCAAGGGCTCTTTTCTTTAACTCCTCCACATGCTCCCTTAGATCCGGAATTCCCTCCTCAAGAAAAACTTTTATAGCGTTTATTATCGCCTCGTATTTCTCCTCAAATACATCGTAAACAAAGCTGTCTGCGTGTATCTCATTACTCACTAGAATAATTTCTCGAGTCCTATCGTATTGGAAACTAGTATCAGCATATTCATTATTTAGCCATAATAGAACCTCAAAAAGTCTGTATTTTATTTCTTTGCTTAAGTTATCAACCCGTAAAAGAGGCGCATAAATAAAGACCCACTCTTCTTCAACATTTACAAATATTTTCCATGAAATTCCTTCACCTATCTTTTCATTAACAATGAAGACTCTCCTCTCCTCATCATATTCAAAATCTTTTTTCATGATATCCTTAAGATATCTCCTAATCTTGGCCTCTAAGTAATCGGTAAGAAACATAGACATACAGACCCCCCAGTCCAGAAAGTCAGTCGGGGTCAGCCACATCATGGGTTTCAGTACGCGAAACCATCATCATTTCATAGGTGATTATTTTTCATTCGCTCAACAGTTAAATAAAAGCTTTTCTATCCGGATTTTATAATCTTACGTTTTACCCTTAATAGTATTCCTAATTTGATAAACGAGAATATCTACCCTTTACTGCATATATCATCCTCCTCCCATGAATATCTAACATCAAGGAGACACACGTCTGACCCAGATCATTAGGTCTTCAGTCCGCACGCAATAAGCTACCTTCAATAATTAGCCTTCTTTGAGATAACCCAATCCCTAGAGAATTTACTAGTTCTTTGATCCATGTAGTCTTTTTAACCATAACTAAAAGATACATCCAAACATAACTAGAAAACGACCTTCACAAATATCATGGAAAGACTCAGATCGTCCTTAAGGTGATTCAGAATCTCCATAAAAGGTTAGATTGTGAGAACACGGTATAAGATATTAAAAATGGAACTACCCATGAGACAAACATCACTCTTAATATGGCTATTAAGATAGAGAATCCTATGGGGTGAACACCATCTCTTGGCGAAATAGCTCCGACAGGATGGTAGTTCATCCCAAGTTACTCCACTAAGGAATAGTGCAAGGAGAAAGTTATTTTTAAAATGTCTTAGGGAGGCGAGAAAAGTGAGATCGCCAGATTATTCGATAGGATTATTCCGCTTATTGCCAAGCATTATTGAAAATAGCTTAAAGATGAATCTTGATACTCCTTATTCTGACTGGGTTTTAAGAGATAGGAAGTATGCCAAGAAACTTGATGAATCCGATTATGCAGTGATATTGTTAATTGATGCATTAGCTGTTTATCAACTCCATGGAAAAATAAGAGAGCTATGGCAAGAGAGCGGTTCTTTAAAGCTTAATTCCGTTATCCCAACCTCCACTGGTAATGCTATCGCCTCGTTTTACATTGGATTACCCCCCGAGTTTCATGGAGTTATTGCAACTAAGTTTTACTTACCGGAGATCGGGAATTTCATAGATGCTTTAACGGGCAAAGTTCCCGGAGTAGGATTCCGTGATGCTTTATCCGCTGTTGGTATCAGATTATCATCATTCCTATGGAATCCGCCCGTGTATCACAATATTCCACAAGATAAAATGGTTCTCGTCGATTTGTATCCGAAGCATTTAGAGGGGGGATTAAGGCATTTCTATGAAGAAAACACGCTTGGAGTACCCTACGCAACGCTTAGCGATATGATTTATTCTATACCAGAGATAATAAAACAGCTACATGCTAGGAATAGGAAAGGTATTATTGTTAGTTACTCCGCAGATATCGACTCTGTAGGTCATATGTATGGAAATACAAGACCCCTAGAATTAATCATAAGAAT
>Ga0190312_1000057_pt1 | contig 43836 bp, 37 predicted proteins | sample 487007910_MG_FD_165046 | JGI IMG/M metagenome (GOLD analysis project Ga0190312, IMG submission 165046) | Hydrothermal vent sediment bacterial communities from Southern Trench, Guaymas Basin, Mexico - 4870-07-9-10_MG | ecosystem: Environmental > Aquatic > Marine > Hydrothermal vents > Sediment ... | reverse complement strand
CTTATACTGATGGGAAATACATCATAAGGGGTTGTAAATGGTACTTTAACCCAGCCCCAGAAAAGATAGAAGAGGTTAATAAGATTGTTGCTGAGACTCTTCTTAACATGGCTTACTTAATGTTGAAGATGATTAAAAGCGATAAGGAGCCACCCAGCTTGACTCGGGGTGATGTTCAAGTGGAACTTCATTATAATTACGTATTAGTGATAGCTAGGCCGGACGATAAAGAATCGGGAATACAGAGAGTTCTCGCCGTAGTTAACTCTTCTGAGGGAATAATTGAGAAGGAAATGTTTAAGAATTTGGAGAAGAGGGCTTGGGTCATCGAAATTCCATGTAGTAATATAAGTAGCGTAGAGATCACTGCATGGGATAAGGCTGGCTTGAAGAGCTCTGTGGTTATTACTGAAATTAATGATACTATTGGTCCTGATATCTTGAGTGTTTGGAGGAAACCAAAGAATCCGAGAATAATAGATAGTGTTAGAGTGTATGCTATTATAAAGGACGCATCAAATGTCAAATCAGCGACACTTCAATATAGTATAGAAGGCGGGGAGTGGATTAATATTACAATGACCTATGTTCCCGAAAGAGATTATTACATCGCTGAAATACCAGCTACAAATGAGCCTGTGCTTGTATGGTACAGGATAATAGCCTTGGATATGCACAATAATCCATCAATCTCAGATTTATACAATTATAGACCATCAGCGGATCTATCTGGGCCAAGAATCAGTGTCGTCCTTGATCCATTGGTTCCATCATTCTTAGACATAGTAAACGTTTATGCAGATGTCTATGATGAATCAGGTGTGGATACTGTACTGTATGCCTATTGGAATGGTAAGGAATGGGTAAATGAAACGATGGAATTAATAGGGCCTAGAACGTATAGAGCCCGGATCCCTCCACAGAGACTATTCCTTAAAGTCATTGTTGTAATAATTGCCAATGATACATATGGAAATGTCTCTAAAGCGAGGATAGAGTATGTTGTACACTTACCCATATGGGCTTATGCTGGAATCGCTATGGCTTTAGTAATACTCATAGGCTATGTAATTTATATTAAGAAGTTTAGAAAGAGTTAGCTCTTTTCTCTATTTTTATTCTCCTATGAAAATACTCGATTACCTCCAATAGGGTCTAGTTATCAGTTGTTAAGTGCAATGTGATAGTGCTGATGAGATTGAGTAAGTAGTGTGCACACATTAGAGCAGATAATTGTTATTAAGCTTTAAGAAAAGGTCGGTAAGATTAGAAAGAGATTGTGGACTCTGTTATTTATGCAAAATTCTTCTTAAAAATGCGGAGTGATCAATTATTAAACTTGTGTTGTAATTCTTCGATTTAAGAAACTCTATAAATTCGGAATCCATGGTCAAGAATAGTGCTTTTTCCTCGAAAGCGGTAGCGTAAGCTATGCAATCGAATATATCATGGTGACCATCTAATCTTAGTTGAATTGCCCGTAGTATATGGCTAATCTTCGGTCTCACCAACTTGATATCCACTTCACCGAGTAAGGAATTAAAAGCATCTATGATATCATTACTTAATTTCTTTCCAGTTTTGGACAATTCTTTAGATATTTTAGCCATGATTTCTGGAAGCATCAAAATTGGGTAAAGTACTTCTGATCCACTAAATGCATCGATTAATTCACGAACCGTCCTTTCGTCCAACTCACGTACACGTATCCCGAAAAACGGTAAGAGATAACTCGTATCAACTAAAACTCTAGTCTTCATCCTCAATCATCTTCGAAAGTTCCTCTGATTCTTGCTCTATCTCCCGTAACGAGGTCTCGGACCAGTACTTGCGTTTAATGAACAGCCTTTTTAATGGCTTTATAATTATCTTGTCCTCTTGAACGGAAATAAGTACTTTATCTCCCTCTTTTAAATTCAATTGCTTTGCAATCTTCCTTGGGATATAAATAGCGTACTTCTTACCAATCAGCCTAATCTGTTCCATAAGATTCACCAGATATATCAGAACTCAACGAAAAATATTTAAATACTACTCAAATAGCCACAAATTGTAGCCTCATAATATTATGGAAGTTAGGATATTTTATGCCCGGAGGTGAAAATTCTCGAAACACAATTTCTCAAATAAATTTGATGTGTGTAGACTCTAATAATTCCGCGAGTCCTCATCACCTTACTCCATGCATTGTCTCAGATATGAATACACTAAATCTTTGAAGAATCTTGCTCTAAAATAGAATTTCATACTTCCTTTTGCATTGTTGATAAAGTTTATAGGCTGGTTGGGGAGCACTATAAATCATTTCCGTGATCTCTATCTCGCCCCTAATAACGATTGCTGCTGATCGATCCCCTCTTCTATCTCCACCAGCCTCTTCTCCTGCTATTAACGCTTCCAGCAATCTTTTCAACAACGATCCAGTGGTGTTAGTGAATGCTTCTTTCATGCTTTCCAAAACTTCTGAACCAGTTATGAGATTTCCCAAAATTATATAGTCATCACCGATTAAGTGTCCACGCCACTCTGGACATTTTGATCCCGTCCATACAGCTTTTCTACCAAAGATATCCATGACACCTACTTGACGCTTTTCTCTATCCAAATCTTTTTCCAGAAGAATCATTAAGACTTTGCTAGGAGGATAACCCTTTCTCAGTAGTTTAAGCCCTTCTACCCCATACATTATATTCGTGTATGCCTGAGTAGCTATTGCCCCCACGCTTCTCTCTACCCATGGTACCCTCGTACCAACGCCCAAAGATCCTGAAGTAACAGCAATACCTATCGTCTTCGTCGGGGAGTCTATACCAATAATGGAGTAAGTCATTGGAGTCATCTCTCAATATAGTAGATCTATGCTGTTCACGATCTCGCTCCGATTTCATCTACTTTTGATCTTGTTTTTAAAATAGAATAAACCTTACTAACCAAGTTTATGAGAAATACTTGAAATAGAACTATATTAATACTTTCCCTACCTTTTTTCCACGATAAATAAATCTTCTTAATAAAATAATCTTATAACCTAACAAGAATAAAGTTAGGGAGTTAGTGGACACTTCTAACTAGAAAAATGTATTAAATTAGCTGGAATGAAGAATTGAGATTAGGTTAGAACTACTTTTCTATTATGTTTACTGAGCCTTTTGGAACAGTAAATGTAATCTCTATCATTTTATGAATTTCAACTATTGTTAATCCTTGCGGAGTCGTAACCTTTAGGTAGAATTCTATGATTAGATAGAATGTCCCAGTCGTTGTTAGTCCCTCGTTGGGGCCAATAATCAGTTGAAAATTATGGCTGCCTCCTTCCCCAAGTTTTAATGGTTCAAATTCTAAAACTGTATTTGTTGGAGTAATGAGCTTGAATTTAATAGTAATGTTAACGACGTTCGGTAATTTAACTGGATGAGACTCCGTCACTTCTGGCCTACCGTGAGTCATTAGCATATAGTTTAATCTTGAGATGTTCCTCACTTCAAGATTAAGTAATGGCAAGTATCTTATTTGAGAAATCTCTAAACCCACTGAAGAGCCCGTGTAAGATACTTGGCCACTCAGAACAGCGATAGTAACTTTTTGAACATATAGGAGACCAATAACCCCGCCAAGCAATAGCAGAGCAATGATAATTACCAATACCTTCTTGCCCATACCTTAGCACCACAAGAAAACGCATCAATTTTTAAAAAATCTTTGAATAATAAAAAATGTTATTAACAAATCGTATAATAAACTAGTTGAGACATTAGCAATTATGATGCATATGTCTCGATAATCACATATCAGAACTTCTCATAGCTCTATCCTATTTGAAGCTCCTACATGTTTATTTTGCCCTAATTAAGGATAGATTCTCTCCCCAAATCTGTCAGCTGATTTATCCCATATCTCCTTTATCTTAAATATGTACGTTGGATGCTTACCTACAACCTTGCCCGTATGCGGAAATGTATGGAAAAGATCATGAAGCGCATTGAAATATTCAAAATACGCTCCCTCCGTATGAACTTCTACATCCGCGATTATCATAAAAGACGTCAAAGGAGGCGTGAAAAATATTAGCACTGCCTCTCCACCATTTCTGAGATTAGTCCATGTCCTCTTTCTCGCCAAATCCAATGTACCGAGCTTTGTAAAATCTATCTTATCTTCATCGTAGATATTTTCTAACAGGAAGCCAAGTACCTCCTCGGAACTCTTCTTACCACTACTTATAAACTCCCTTATTTTATTTAGAATGTCCTCTATGAATTCTTCCTTAGGTACTAAACCAATCATCTTTATTGATGCATTTAAGCCAGCTGGACCATTCGATATGATCGCTGGTAATGTCCTAGTAAAGCTCAAATAAATATCTCTTCTATCTATTGCCTCTCCTCTAGCCATTTTCTCGAGTATTTCTCTTCTAGCGTGGAAAATATACTGCTTAAACTTCTCTGGGATCATGATAAAAGACCTCTAAGCCATTAATATATCTTGGAGATCTATCTGAAATTATGTAATTTATTATATTAATGTAAAGCGAGATAGAAGAGAATATTATCTAATAGTTTTAGTTGAAATATAACTTTCTAGTCCCTTATACTTAATTCTTTCTGGTATGAGATGTGTTCCATCACAAGAAGGAGCGTTAAAGAATTCAGGGGAAGTTAAAGCTTCTCTGCATGTTGCATATGTTAGTTTGAGTTTTCTGGCTTCATTGACTACTGGGTATATCAGTTTCTTTCTAAATTCTATAGGTAGGTATGCATATCTAATCCCTATTTTGCCTCTTGGATAATATAATCTTCGCCACTTTGTTTCTAATTCGGGGAACTCATAAACCATTCTAGAAAAGTTGTCTGGTTTGGCTTTATATGTAGAGACAACAATATGTTTTGCTCCGATATTTGCGACTATTTGGACTATTTCTTTCAATTCTTTTTCATCATCATTAAGGAATGGTATTATTGGATCTATCCTTACAGAAAAAGGAACATCAGCACACGACAGTTTCTCTAATGCATGGATTCTATCTTTGGGTGATGGTGCAAATGGTTCAATTCTTTTCGCAAGTGAATTATCTAGTGTGGTGATTGTTACGCTTACAGCAACATTATACTTTCTAATAAGATCAAGATCAAGCAAAAATAGGTTGCTTTTTGTTGTTATTTGAACTTTAAGTCCTAATGGCAGCAATACTTTAAGAACATTTCTGGTGATTCTTAGCATCTTTTCTTGAGGAGGGTAGGGATCACTACTAAGACTCATATCTATTGGTATTCTCGGATTTATTTTTCTCAGATCATCATGAAGTCTCTTGATAAGATTTTCTTTAGGCCGACTTTCCTTATATCCAATATATGATGTGGCATAACAGTAAAGACATTTATGCGAACAGCCCGTGTAGGGGTTTATGGTATATTTTACTGGACATGTACACAGTTTGCTTCTCCAGGGGTCAAATAATTTAAGAACACCCAAACTTAGTCACCATTGTTTCTTCCAAGATAGTGTTTTCTAAAACTCTATAGGGAGAATATTCTGAAGTGATCGGTTCTATTCTGAAAATGAATTTTAACTTGCAGTGAATATATATGATTTTAGGGGGGATTTAAACACTACATGTTTGATGCTGGGCTGGAAGCTGTCATTGAGATAACTGAGGGTAAAGGTCTGGAAGAGATTCTTGAATTTCCGAGAAACCGATATATGTATCAGGGAGAAAATATTTTAAATGGTTTTTTATTTAAGATTCCAATGAATCCGCATCCTCATTCTGTAGTAAACTTTAGGAGGTTAAAGAATGAAAAAGAATAGAGTTATAGCGTTCATTCCTATAATCTTTCTTATCTCTCTGGTACTACTAGTTCCCGTAATGTCCTACTATATACCAAGGATTCATCCCCCACTGTCAAATAAAAATTCGAATATTATTGTGGATCCAGAAATATACAAGATGGGAGAAAAAAGGGTCCTTTCAGTAATATGGTTTAGAGATTACGAAACATTGGAGAGAGGAATAAGCATATTAGCAGATTCTGGAGTAGAAATCGTTCATCGTTACAATATGTTTCCAGCACTTTTAGTTAGGATTTCTAAGGATTCCCTGCCCCTCATTGTGAGCATAAGAGGAGTCACTGGAGTATATTATAACAAACATTATAAATTACTAAGAACAAAACCAATAGGCGGTCTTCATCCTACGACATTACAAAGTAGCAAAGCAATAGGGGCTGATACATTCTGGATTCGTGGATACAAAGGAGATCAAATAAGAATAGGTATTATTGATACTGGAATAGATCCAGATCATCCTGATTTTCAGGGGAAAATCGTTGCTATGAAATCATTTGTATTAAGAAAATATGGTTATAAGAATGATGATCCAGATCCATCAGATGGAGCGATAGATATATGGCATGGAACAAGAGTTGCGGGTATTGCGGCTGGGGCGGGTAAAGGTGATCCAGAATTAGGTACTGGGGTGGCTCCAAATGCATTAATAATTTCAGCTAAAGTATTTCCATCTGGAAAAGAAACTACAGCAACACTCGCGGGAATTCTAGCTGCTATAGAATGGTGTGTGGAACAAGGTGCTGACGTAATTAATATGAGTTTGGGTGGGGGAGCTGATTATTATGATCCTCTTCAACGCGTTATCAAGGAAGCAGCTGAGTTAGGAGTTACGGTAGTAATAGCAGCGGGTAATGAAGGCGATAATGGATTTAATACCATGAGCGTAGGATCCCCTGGATTCTCTCCATATGCTATCACAGTAGGAGCTACCGATATCGGAGGCGAAAAAATAAAGACTCTCTACAGCTCTATAGGACCCACTATATTATTAGCTGTCAAACCAGATATATGTGCTCCTTCCGGTGTAGCTGCCCCAATTTCTACAGCTTCTGGTGCAGTTCCTCCATATGGAGAGGCTGAAGAGGGCACATCCTTCTCGGCACCTCATATTGCTGGAGCTGCAGCATTAATTGCACAATATTTAAAAACGAGGGGTATTGAGAAAAAGTATTGGCCCGGAATTATAAAGTACGTTTTAATGAAGAGCGCTTCTCCAATAGTCTCTGCGGGAATAAAGTATTATGAACTCTGGGCTGGTGCTGGCTTCGTTAACTTAACAGCAGCATATGATTTACTGGAATCTATGTTTAGTGAAACTACAACCATTCCCGAAAACATATTTGTTACTCCCATTAGAATTCCTACAGGTGCTACGAATAAAGCTTTATTCTTCCCATATGGTAGTAAAGTCTTTCAGGGAATGAGATTAGAATTTAACTTTACGATAGTCTCAATGCGTGATGTTACTGTTAATGTACAGTTAGTGGGTAACATATCGGATGTAATTACTCTATTCTCACCAACAACATTCAGTGCTCTTACCCCCACCACACTATGGGAATTCAATGTGACATTCTCTACTGCAGCTGAGGGATATTATAGTGGCTGGATAATTTTCTCTACGGCATCCGATACTTTTAACGTTTCTATGGAATTCCACTTGGTTAAACCTAAGATGTGGTGGTTATTTGATTTAAGGCATACAAGTTGGACTATAGACTTTAAATATGGCCAATATAAGAATCTCTATAAGTTATTGGAAAATAATAATGTCTCAGTTGAACAATGGTATTTTGGATCAAGACCCCTTACATATGAACTCCTATCTAAGTACGATTTCGTATTTATTCCTGATGCTGCATCCTACTATGGTATATATAACTCAACCGCTCACTCTGTAGGAATTTCGTCAGTGAGATTCAGTGGTGAGGAAATAGATGCTATTGTAAAGTATGTTGAGGCTGGTGGGAATATAATCCTAATTGGTATGACTCCAGAGAGTAATAATATTACGGAATTAAATAGATTAGCTGAACGTTTTGGCGTTCTGTTCACTAAGAAGTTCCTCACGATTACTCAAGAGCCTGATATAGCTACAGTTAGCAACCATGTTCTATTTAGGGGAGTGAGTGGTCTTCCATTCTATGGGGTTGCTCTCAATCCTAAAGATCCTGGGATGAGCATAGCCTCTTATAAGGGATATTCAGTAGCCGCATTGTATGCGTCACGGAGAGGCGGTTTTGCTTTAATACTAGCTACAAATTTTGTATTTGATAATTGGGCATTGAGGGGTGTTTATAGAGTTCCCGCAAAAGAAGTGCAACAGTTCATATTAAACATTCTAGAGTTACCAACTCTTCAGAAGGAAATATTAGTAAAAACATTACCAGACTCTATAACTAGAGGAGAAACTATAACTATTGAAGTAACCACTAATTTGACAAATGTAGAGGGACGTGTAACGGATTATATAAGTACAACGCCCCTCGTATTTACTGAGACCGATGGAAAGTTAATTGCTTCTTATGCCACAAAACTTGCGGGAGATACTATTATTTATATTAAAGCTAGTTTTGAGGATGATTATTGGATTCACATAGCTGATGTCGTAAGTGTAGCTAAAACAGAAGAAAACCCACCAACAGTATCTGTGAGTTATGCTAATGCTTCAACGATCTTTTATGAAGGAGAAAATTTGACTCTCCGAGTAATCATTGAAGATGACTCTGGCCTTATTTATCATAAGAAGCTTGTAAGCATAGTAGCCAATGCTAGCGAGTATACTATAAAACTTATTGAATCAAAAGAAACTAAATTAGTGCTTGAAGTAATAATTCCTCAAGAGCTAATTAGTGAATTAATGAGTAAGCATGAGAGTTTTCTATTAGAACTAAAAATTAATGCTAAAGATGTTAACCTTAACCAGTTTATGGCTAAATATGTCTTTAATATCTCTAAGAAATCACCAACCTCCATAGTGATGTTATTAGGAATTGGAATTACTGTGGCAGTCGTTATAGCAATTTTGGTACTATTAATTTATAGAAAAAAGACAGTATAATCGAATGCTTCATCACTTCTTTTACTTTTTTGGGATATTTTGCGTTTTTATTATCAATTTTTTCTGAACGTGTAAATACTCTTATCTTTTTTACTCAATACCTATTCATGAGGGTTGCTTAAGTTATGTAATGGTGATGTTTTGTTGTTTAGTGATAAATTGCCAGAGAAAGCTGATGTTGTTATCATTGGTTGTGGAGTTGTTGGTTGCGCTATTGCTAGAGAGCTTTCTCGATACAAATTAGATGTGGTTGCTATTGATAAGGAGCCTGATGTTGGTTGGGGTGCGAGCAAGGGTAATATGGGTGTTATTCATCCCTTTGTTCCTCATAAGGGTAAGTATAAAAATAGGATGTGCATCGAAGGTAATAAACTATTTGAAGAGCTTGCAAAGGAGCTTGATTTTCCTTTTCAACGGCCTGGTTTACTAATAGTTGCTTTATCATTTGTACAGTTCCTTGCCTTAGTGATTGCTTATATTTACTTGCGCGTGATAAAGAAGGTTAAAGCTAAGTGGGTTTGGAGAGGAAAGCTTAGGGAATTAGAGCCACGTATTAATAAGAAGGCTCGTGCTGCTATTCTCGTGCCAACAGCAGGCATAACTGATCCAGTAAAATATGCGATAGCATTAGCTGAGAATGCTGCTGCTAATGGGGTCAAGTTCGTCCTTAACACGCATGTTATTGGCTTTGAGATAGAGAATGGAAGGATAAAGGCTGTGATCACAGATAAGGGAAAAATAAGAACTAGATTCGTAATTAATGCTGCTGGAGTATACTCTGATGAAATTGAGAGATTAGCCAGTATCAAGAAGAGAAGGATGTGGCATGGTAAGGGGGTCATGATCGTATTTGATCCAATTTTGAGGGGGCATTATAGTCATATAATGGCTCCAATGCCGCTTAAGATAGATCCCAGGACGAAGGGGGGAGCAATTTCAATATCTCCCGATGGAACGCCTATGTGGGGTCCTAACCTCGTTGAAGCTGAGGGAAAAGAGGATACTGCTGTTGATTCTTCGGATCTCAAAATGATCGTGGAAAAATTCCGGGCCTTAGTACCTGATTTTCCAGTAAACACTATCATGAAGTATTATGCTGGGGTTAGACCCGTTGATGAGGACTCATGGGATTTTGTTCTTGGACCAACCGAAGTCAAGGGATTTATTAATGCTGCTTACATTCTCTCGCCTGGGCTCACTGCCTCCTATGTAATAGCCAAGAAGGTAGTGGATTTCTTGAGAGAGGAAGGCTTAGAACTCGTTGAGAAGGAGAATTTCGTAGCTACTAGAAGAGATATTAAAAGTCTATCTAGGATGAGTATGGATGAAATTGATGAAGCTATTAAGGAGAATGCGAGTTATGGTCGAATTATATGCCTATGTAATAATGTTTCCGAGGCAGAGATTAGAGAGGCAATAAGAAGAGGTGCTAGAACGGTAGATTCCATAAAATTTAGGACAGGTGCTGGTAAAGGTAGGTGTCAGGGATGCAGATGCTTGCCAGAGATAGTAAGAATATTAAGTGAGGAGCTTGGCGTTTCCGTGGAGAAGATAACAATTAGAGGCGAGGGATCAGAAATTTTTAGGTGATACTTATGAGAATGATTAGCAAGAAATTAGTCATTATAGGTGCTGGCCCCGTTGGGTCTTATCTCAGTATAAAACTTAAACAAATCGGTTTTGATGACTTCATTATATTAGAGGCTAGGGATAGTATAGGTGGAATTCTACGGTATCTAAAACATGTTGATCTTGTTCATCCAGATACGGGTGAGAGAATTAAAGCTTTTGAATTCCTATCATGGCTAAGAGATGAGATGAGTAGGCTTGATGTTGAAGCCTTAACAGAAACGACCGCTATAGATATTAAGAAAGGTTTTAAAATTATTTGCGTTAATCCCGTGAACGGGGTCATGGTAATTAATGCTGAGAAAGTCATTGTAGCTACCGGGGGTAAAGAGGTTAACCAATATGATCTTAGAATAGTAGGCTCTAGACCCTCCGGTGTTTTCACTGCTTTACTAGCTGTTAAGTTAATGGATATTTTCGGTAAGAGAATTGGGCGTAATATAGTCATCTACGGGCATAATGAATTAGTTAGAGAGACTATCATTAGAGCAAAGGAGATGGGGTCTAATATTAAATATATAGTGACGAATATTCCCTCTAAAGAGATTAGTGAGGAAATAAAGAAGATTGCTGATGAAGAAGGCATAGAGATTCTAGACAATTTCATAGTATCTAGAATATATGGATTAAAGAGGCTTGCGGGGATAGAAGTAAGGAGTCTTAATACTACTGAATCTCAGAAAATCGAATGTGATACCTTAGTTCTTAGCCACGGATTCATGCCAGACCTAACTATCATAAATAAGGTGGGGGCGGAAATCGATTTTAACAAACTAGAACCAAAGAGGAATGAGTACTTCGAAACCACAATTAAGAATTTATTCGTGGCTGGATTAGCGGCGCAACGAAAAATATTCCTAGAAGAGATATTTGATGGTACTCAGAGACTTTTGGATAGGCTAAGAACATCGTAAAAATATTATCACTTTTTCTATAAATTTATAATCTCATAAAATTAGTACATTCATATTTGATGAAATGGGTTGAAGGCGAAGATTATGAGTGTTTCGCGCACGACAATAGCTGTTTCTAAAGATGTTAAATTGAGTTTAACTAAGTTAAAGCTGGAGGAAGGTGCTAGAACGTTCGATGAGCTTCTCCGTAAGATGATAATTGCCTATCGTAAGATGAAGTTTTTAGAGTCGAGTAAGCGGTTTAAGAAGAGGATGGAGGAGAAGGGAATAAAGTTAGAGGAGTTACTGAATGATTAGAGCTATAATAGACACTAATGTTATTTTCTCTGCTCTCTATAATCCGAGATCTTCACCTGGTATAATCCTCCTCTCGGCTATTGAGGGATTAATCAAACTAATAGCTCCCGAGTCCGTTAAAGACGAGATTATACAGATTCTTAAAGAAAAGCTAGAGTTTAGCGATGAAGAAGCTCACTCAATAATCTCCTCATTACCTATAGAATGGGTGGAAAAGGAGGTCTACGAGGATTACTTAGCAGAGGCAAGAGAAATGATACGCGATGAAACCGATGCTCCTCTAATAGCTCTTCATCTGATAACTAATTATCCCATAATCACCGGAGATAAGGAAATCTTGGGAACAGAGCTTAGAGCATATACGCCTAGCAGTTATATTAAGAAACTTATAGAGGAGGGTATCCTGGAGAAGAAGAGAGTGGAGGAGATATTGACTGATATCAATAAATTCTTACCATGACACTTGGTTTATCTTTTATATCCCGTTAATGCTTAAGTTATGTTGGATCCATTGTTTCTTGGGTAATCATATTGAGGATAAAAGAAGTAATGAGTAGGAAAAAGATTAGTGATGAAAAATTATATAAGGAATTAGTTTCTTTATTAGGGCCTAGGAAAGTATCCAATAAATTAGTGGATCTAATCTCCTATAGCCATGATTACTGGCCAATCTCTCTCCTGTGGTTCCTTAAAGGAGAGATACCTTCTCTCCCAAGTATTGTTGTTTTTCCAGAATCTCTACGAGATGTGGTTAAAGTTGTTAGATATGCCTATGATAATGAGATACCCCTTTATGCCTATGGGGGAGGTACTGGAGTTCTTGGGGGAGCCGTTCCAGAATATGGAGGAATAGTTATCGACTTGAAGAGACTTAGACATATAAAGCTGTATGAAGAGGATCTATACGTTGATGTAGGTGCGGGAACAAATGGGATGATACTAGAAAATTATCTCAATAAGAAAGGATATACATTAGGTCACTTTCCTCAGTCTCTATACTCATCAACGGTTGGTGGCTGGATAAGCACTAAAGCTATTGGTCAGTTCTCAACAAAATATGGTGGCATAGAAGATATGTTACTAGGATTGGAAGTCGTTGTGCCCCCTGGAGAGGTGATTCATATAAAACCAAATCCTAGAGCTGCTGTGGGCCCCGATATTAAACACTTATTTATCGAAGCAGAAGGTATGTTTGGAATAATCACACGGGCCTATCTAAAGATTCACCCATATCCAGAAAAGAGAGTGCTATTATCATTCGCTAGTAAATCATTAGCTGATGCTTTGGAATCCGTTCAGAACATTCTTAGAAGAGGAGCCAAACCAGCTGTGGTGAGAATTTATGACAAAGTGGAGACACTTAAGTGGTTTCACATGAAGAAGAAGGCTAAGGGTAAAATTGGGACAATAATAATCTTAGAGGGCGACAATGTGCTCGTTGAGGCTGAGAGGAAGATTGTGGAAGAGGAGTTTAGAAATGCTGAACCAATGGGCGAAGAACCTGTTAGGTACTGGTTAGAGAAGAGATTTGATGTAAGAGAATTACCAGAGTATGCTCCATTAGGCATAGTTATTGATACAATAGAAGTTGCTGTGCCATGGTCGCGGGCTGTTGATTTGTATAATGATGTTATTAATGCTATGAGAGATATCGAAGGTACATTAATTGCGTATGCTCACGCATCCCACTTTTATCCTCAAGGAGTCTGTTTCTATTTCATATTTGGTGGAATACCACCTAAAGGAATTTCTGCAACAGAGTATTATGAGAAAATCTGGGAAGCAGCAATGAATGCTACGCTCAAGCATGAAGGAGCAATTAGTCATCATCATGGAATTGGAAGGATGAGAGCTAAATGGATTAGAAAGGATTTAGGAGACGCGACTATGGAACTGTTGAGAAAAGTGAAAAATGCCATAGATGAAAAAAAGATTTTGAATAGAGGGAATATGGGGGTTTAAGAATATGAGTGGATGGATTTTGGAGGCAATAAAGGGATCTTCTTTTAAGACGAAACTTAGCGCGATGAAAAAGTTCTTTCTTGAGAAGTCCAAAGTTGAGGACTTAACCAAGTGCTCATTATGTCCAAATATGTGCAGATATGCTTGCCCAGTATCCATAGTTGATGGTAAAGAAACAACATCTCCTGCTGGGAAAGCCAGGATAGCTTATCTTATAAAGCATGGTTACATTGATCTTACTACGGAAAATGTTTTACCGCTTTATTACTGTCTCTCATGCGAATCCTGTACTCCTCATTGTTTCTTTCAATTTAACTTATCAGAGCTGGTAAGACCCATAAGAGTAGAGGCTATTATGAGAGGTGAGTACCCTAAACAATTGAATAACCTCTTTGATAACGTGATGAACTTTGGATGTGCGTTTGGAGAAGTGGAAAAGAGAGAGCATGAAACAAATAATCGGGGTGATATTCTTATCTTCAGGGGTTGTGTTGTACGAAAGTTTTACCCAGAACTATCTAAGATCGCTACAGAAGTAATCGAGAAACTCGGTTATAAATCATTTATGATAGAGGATGAGATCTGTTGTGGTTATTTGCTTTACGAAGCGGGTCATGATGAGTATTTCATGAAGATTGCTAAGAGGAATGCTGAACGGATAAATAGGTCCGGGGCAAAAATCCTACTGACTTTATCTCCCGAATGCACATATACTTACAGAATCATTTACCCGAGATATAAAATAAAGATGAAACCTAGAGTAATGCATATCACAGAGTTCATCAAGGAAAACATGGGCAAGATCCGTTTCTCTGAAAGAAAGGAGAGGATAGTGATTCACGACCCTCCAAAACTAACTATTAGCCTTAATAAAACGAGGATTTTGCTAGAAATACTCTCTGAGATTCCTGGGTTAAAGGTGTTAAGGCCGATGCGAAATGGAAAAAATACGTTTTACGCGGGAGTTAGCAACTTATTATATTGGATTGATAAGGAGTTACTGCTTGAAATTAATAGGGAGAGACTCAGAGAACTGGAAGAAGAATCAAATATAATTGTTACCGCATCACCTTCTGCTAAGAGAGGACTAGAGATTGCTGGAGGAAAAGTATATGATCTTGTGGAGTATTTAAGAGATACGATAGAGGGGGTTAGGGATTGAGTTACTACCTCATCTTAGATATAGGCACAACAATTGTTAAAGCATTTGCTTATTCCCCAGACGGAAACATATTAAAGAGGATTGAGAGACGAGCCCCAATTCTTTTCCCAGAACCTGGCTATGTAGAGCAAGATCCAGAGAAATTATGGGAGATGGTCCAAGATGTCTCATTAGAGATTTTTAACGAATTCGGGAAGCCGCTGGCTGTTGGAATAACAAACCAGCGAGCATCAACCATTGTGTGGGATAAGAGATCTGGAGAATCCCTCTACAACATGATAACTTGGCAGGACATGAGGGCAGCTGACATAGCAAGAGAGTATAATAGGAAGGCATCATTGAGACTTGCGAGGGGGATTGGAAAATTAGTCTCTCTATTCATCAAGCGCTCTAAGAGTAAGAGATTAGTATATCTTTTAACTCTAGCTGATTTTAAATTCGGGCCTAATCAACCAATAATACATCTTAGATGGTTATTTGATAATATCGAGGACATTTATAAGAAAGCAGCTAAGGGGGAATTAGCTTTCGGAACAATAGATTCTTGGATCATATGGAAGATGACTGGAAAGCATGTCACGGATTACACAAATGCTAGTGCGACGGGAATTTTTGATCCATTCTTTATGAAGTGGAGCGATAGACTAACAAAAATGCTGGGAATCCCCAAAAGCATATTGCCGGAATTGATTGATAACATGGGATTCTTGGGGGAGGTAAGATTTCTAGATAATGCACCATTAACAGCTGTTATTGCTGATCAGCAAGCATCATTATTCTCCGCTGGCGGATTAAAGGAAGGCACCGTGAAAATGACTAATGGGACTGGTACATTTATTGATATAAATGTGGGAAGCATCCCCCAGCCAGCTAGATTTGGAACCTATCCCCTAGTAGCCCTAAAAGTTGGTGAGGTTGTTCGATATTTATTAGAAGGAATTGTTCAGAGTACAGGTTCTGCTGTTGAATGGTTGGTTAGCATAGGGATAATTAAGAATCCTGAAGAAGCTTCCTCTCTAGCCTATGAATCAGAGTCTGAGGATATAATATTTATTCCATCATTAGCTGGTCTCGGAACACCATATTGGGATCCAGAGGCAAAAGGTTTAATTTATGGAATAACTAGGGGAAGCAAGAGAGAGGATATTGTGAAAGGTTTATTAGACGGAATCGCTGTTAGATGTGCTCAAGTGATAAACATTCTAGAAGACGCGACAGGAATAAGTATAGAAGAGATTATCGCGGATGGTAATGCATCAAGGAACGATTACATGCTGCAAGCAATAGCTGATTTTTCTGGGAAAAAAATCTTAAGAGTCAGGAATCTAGAGGGGACATCCAGAGGAACATTTCTCTTAACAAAAGGTGGGTTAGAGAAACACGATATAAGACACGTCCACAGACAACCAGTAATAGATAAAGTCTTTACACCACAGAAAAAGCGACAAATGACAGAATGGCAAAAATTCATAGAATTCGTAACGAAGAAGTAATAAAAGAAATAAAAGTTCTTATGGGGGTGGTCTATCTAGACTCTTCATATATCTGGCCCACTGGACCATCATAGGGGATCACCTCCCTGATCCCCTCTGGTCGTGGGCCAAATATTGATGTATTCTAAATAATATAATATATTTAGGGATTGGTTAAAAATTTTTCTCTTATTCCTTATATTTTTTCAATAATTTTGTTCTTAATATTAATTATCTCTATTCTATTCTCTATTCTATATAATGGATAGCTCCTCCTCTTTTCTCGTAAATTGCTGCTTGCTTTTTATCGCTTGTTATTAGTGGCTTTCTTTCTCTCTCTGCTAATGCTATATAAAGGGAATCATATACTGGAATGCGTTCTTTAATAGCAATTTCAACTGCTTTTTCTAATAACTCGAGTTCGTTGACGAGGACTATATTTATTCCTATTAGTTTCATTAGTGCGTGTAGTTTTTTCTTGACATCCTTAATGGTTATGAATCCCCTAATATATGCCTTCCATATCGCATTACTTACTTCTTTCACTACATGATCAACGCTCATGGCGTTTATCAAATATTTCTCTATTTCTCTCCAATTTGGCTCCTTGAGAATGTATTTGGCTAAAGCTGATGCGTCAATAACCATCCCGATCCTCCCTTATAGAAGATGCTGAGAAACCCCTCGGTACACCCTTCGTCTCACTGATCATCCTTGAAATCTTTTTCAAATTCTCCTCGGCCTCTAATAGTCTTATCTTCTCTGCTAAGAAATCTCTAAGTAATTTACTCCAGTTTATCCTGTCCTTATATCGTCTCATCTTCTCTTTTAACTCCCTCGGCACTTTGAATGATACAATTTCACTCATAGTACTTACCTATTGTAATACATATGGTTATACCATAAGGTATGACTGAAATGGGATTTAAAATTATTCTTAATTGAGATTTTGTGAATAATGCTTAATAATTATCCCCGTGGATTATTATAGATTGTACTTTCTAAGGCGGTGAGAGAATTGGAATATAAACTAATCATCCATGCTGGAGAAATCATTACACCTTTTTCACGCCTCAAGAATTACTCTGTGGGAATTAAGGAGGATGGGAGGATAGGGTTCATTGAACCGAGTGATTCTGTGAATGTTGAGGCTGGGGAGATCTTAAACTACAGGGATTCAATTTTGGTTCCTGGATTCATTGATATCCATATTCATGGATCAGCGGGAGCAGACACAATGGATGCTTCAATGGAATCTATAAGGAAGATATCTAGGTTTCTGGCAAGTAAGGGTGTCACTGGATTTTACCCCACTACTGTTACAGCGCCCATGGATAAGATTAAGGAAGCAATAAAAGCTGTTGTCAATGCTATAAAGAACGGCGTGCCTGGAGCACAGATTTTGGGAATTCACTTAGAAGGACCATACTTGAGTAAGGAGAAGGCCGGAGCTCAGGATCCGCGATTCTTAAGAACACCTAATACTGATGAAATAGCTGAATTATTAAAGATAGGGGAAGGATTTGTTAAAAGAGTCACGTTAGCTCCAGAGCTCCCAGGAGCCTTAGATGTTACAAAATTCTTAGTTGAGAAGAGCATTGTAGTAGCTATGGGTCATACGAATGCTACATATGATGAAGCCATAAAAGCAATCGAGGCTGGAGCTAAATTAGCTAACCACATGTATAATGGGATGAGGGGATTTCATCATAGAGATCCGGGAATCGTGGGGGCTGTTCTGACAAGAGATGATGTCTATGTCGAGATAATTATAGACAATGTTCACCACCATTATGCTGCGAGAGAAATAGTTATTAGATGCAAGGGGACTGATAGAGTGGCTTTAATATCAGATGCTATTATGGCTGCTGGACTAGCTGATGGAGAATACATGCTCGGGGAACAAAAAATAATTGTAAAGAATGGGATTTCTCGTTTACCAGATGGGACAATAGCTGGAAGTACATTAACAATGGATCAAGCAATCAGGAATGTTGTGGAGCATTTAAATGTCTCTCTCATGGATGCTGTGAAAATGGCTTCCTACGTACCAGCTAAGATCATGGGGCTTGATAAATATAAGGGTAGCATAGAGATTGGTAAGGATGCCGATCTTGTTATCCTTAATAGGGATTTAGAAGTAGTTCTAACGATTGTTAAGGGAACTATAGTGTATAAAAGAGGCTAAACTTTACGACGATCTACGGATCATTGAGAGGAGTGTTGGGGGCATTGTTGATAACACTTCATCCCTACCCATATGTCCCTCGGTTCTTATTGGCTCCATCTCAATCACTATTTCTTCTTCTTTTCCCCTAATCTTATCCTTAAGTATTTTTCTTAGGCTCATCTCATCTATTGCATAATCATTACCTATCCTGCATACGCAGTTACCGTTAAATAATACATGTGCAAGCTCCATTACAAAGTACGATACGAAGTCAATTACTTCTTCTAAGGAACAATTTTCAGCATCAATATCCTTTAACACTCTATCAAATGCCTTAATCACTATCCTCTTCATATAATCACCCATAGCACAACTTTTACTCTAATGAGAATAAAGAATAAGGAGGAGAAATCGTGGAGCTAATTAAGCGATACGCATATACAAATAATCAATGTATATATTGATTTTCAATGAATATGAACCAAATTTTTTTTACTTTTTAATCTTCCATTAGCTGGAATTCTCTGCAAAATTGAGGGGCAGATGAGAGGAGTTAGAAGAACTCTGGTTACTGTATGATCACATTCACACGTTTGAATAATTTAACATCAAATAATCCTTTGTCTGTTATTTTTAATTCTGGGATAACGGGCAATGCTAAGAATGAGAGAGTCATAAATGGATTCCTTATTTTAATTCCAAGTTCTTTGGCTTTATTATTCAGGAGATCAAGTTTTTGTACTACATTTTCTATGGATTCTATGCTCATTAATCCCGCTAATGGAAGAGATAATTCAGCTAATACTTTGTCCCTCAGCGCAACTACTAATCCTCCACCAATTCTTATGACTTCCTTTATAGCTGTTTCTAAGCTATCTAAGTCGGCTCCTACCGCTACTATATTATGGCTATCGTGCGCTATTGTTGAAGCTAACGCACCCCTCTTAATTCCAAAGCCCTTCACAAATCCCTTACCAATATTCCCTGTTTTTCTATGCCTCTCTACAACTACTATTTCTAATATATCCCTTGAAGGATCTGGAAGGACTCTTCTATTCTTAACAGCCAGTCTTTCGGTAAGACTCTTGGTTATTAAACTTCCTTCCTGCACACCTATGACTCTTACCGCTACTTCCTCCGCATCCTCTGGTGAAATAATAGCAAGATCGTCTTTTGTAGGCGTTTTCTTCACATTAATTGTTCTCAGATATTTAGCTGGATACTGCGGGGTCTGGAGCTTTATGAGTACTTTTCCATCGTCTGCTACTAATTCCCCCTTCAAAAATACCTTACAAATACTCACGCTTTCTAAATTTTTTAGTAGGACTATATCAGCATAATATCCAGGAGCTATACCGCCTATCCTACTCAGCCTATAGGCCTGTGCTGGAATTAACGTAACCATTTTTATTGCTTTAACCGGATCAATCCCCATCTTTATAGCTTTCCTTATAGCTGGGTCTAAGTGCCCTTCCCTCAAAAGATCATCCGGATGTCTATCATCAGTTACGATTATACATCTCTCTAAGCTTAGGCCTCTCTCAATAACCTTTCTTAATATATCTATATTCTTTGAGAGAGAACCCTCTCTCACAAGTAAATACATCCCGCTGCGTAATTTCTCTAGTGCTTCCTCTGGTGTAACTGTTTCGTGATCCGTTAAAATTCCCACGGACGCGTAGGCTTGAAGCTCCTTACCTAGGAGAAGAGGCGCATGTCCATCCACTACTTTCCCAGCATTCTGAGCGATCTCTATTTTCTTTAACACATCCTCTTCAAGATTCAGAACTCCTGGATAATTCATCATCTCTCCGAGACCGAGAACGTATTCCCTCCCTATATACTCCTGAATTTCCCCTACTCCTATTTCAGCCCCAGACGTATCGATACCTGGAGCTGCTGGGACGCAGCTTGGTAGCATTATAAATACGTTTAACGGTAACTTTTCAGCCTCCCTTAATATCAAATCTACTGCTTCTATACCTATCACGTTAGCTAGCTCATGAATATCAGTTATTATTGTTCCAGTGCCGTGAGGTATTACTGCTCTGGCAAACTCGGTTAATGTTATCATTGCACTCTCTATATGGATATGGGCATCGATAAACGCAGGTACAGCGTACATGCCCTTTGCATCATAAATTATGGTTGAGTCAGAAATAACATCATTTACTTCACCTACGCGTGCGATGTATTTTCCTTTTAAAGCTATCGAACCCTCTACTAATTCCTCCGTAAAAACATTCACCACAGTAACATTTTTTATCACTAAATCAGCGGGAACCCTACCGAGAGCGCACCTTATAACATCTTTAAGCTCATGAATAGTCATATTAAATAACCCCTAATGAAAAATCAACCAATTATATATTTTCTATCAGGGCTACTTCTTTAATCTTTGACGCCTCTTTATGTGGTGAAAATATTATGAGAGATTAAAGGAAAAGTCAACTAAATTATGTCATGCTTATTACCAAGAATAATGGAGGTTTAAACTAGATTTGAGAAGGTAATGTTTATTTCTGATGTGAGCATGGGCTAAAGAAAATTATCGAAGTGCTTGAGAACTTCGAGGAAAAGAAAATTAATGTATTGATGATTAGAAGAGACTAAATATTAATGAGATAATTTTTCTCGGAGCAATGATTTAGTTTTCGGTGTCAGTATGAAGGAGGAGCTTGTAAGGGCTCACCTATTTATTTCGGGTATTGTTCAGGGTGTTGGTTTTCGTTGGAGTTTTATGGAGAGAGCAAGGTGGCTAGGATTAAAGGGTTTTGTAAGAAATCTCCCCGATGGTAGAGTGGAAGCGGTGGTCGAGGGCCCAAAAAGTGCTGTTATTGAAATTATTGAGTGGAGTAAAAGAGGCCCACCAGGCGCTCTAGTTGAGAAAGTTGAGGTAATTTGGGAGAAGTACAGGGGAGAATTTACTGAATTCGAGATTCGTTTCTAGCTCTCTTTAATACTTTTTCCGCAATAGTCTTACCGGGCAAGAAACTCGCTCCCCTCCTTATCATGTAGACAATCAACTCTCTCAGCATTCTAATTCTTGATGCCCTTCCAATGCAAGCTGGATGAACTATGAGCGGAAAATAATCAAGATTCATTTCAAGGGCGGAATCAAACTCGTATCTCCAGATCTTAAAAACTTCCTCTGATGATCTATATTGTATCTCAAATAATAACCAATCATCTAATATATCATAGATAGGCAATTCCACCAAGATTCTATCTTTAATGTTTAAGAGGTAAGGCTCATCATCACTGCATAAGCTACTATCATAAGAAATACCTAAACTAGAAATAATTTCTAGTGTGCTAGGCGAGAGTTCCCAATAGGGTTTCCGGAATCCAGCCACGAATCCCTGAAAACTTCTTATTATCTGAACCGCCTTTTCATGGATCTTCCTTTCCTCCTCAACTGGGAGTTCATCTAGTTTTTCATGCATATAACCATGCATCCCTAATTCATGTCCCCTCTGCATAATCTCTTTTACGAGATCTGGATAATTTTCAATCACCCAACCAGGTGTGAAGAATGTTGTTTTAATATCAAACATGTCTAAAAGCTCTAAGACACGATAGATACCCTTGCGAATCGAGAAAAGAGCCTTAGAGAGCTTGACGGGCTTATCTGAGTAATATAATCGCTCAGCACTATCAGCATCAAAATCAATGGATAAGAATACGATCAATATTAATCACCTAATTGTGGAATCTTTATCTTTAGAGGAGTATTCGATTCTTTTTAGTGATTAATTATCCTAATATTATCTTAATTTGATGAATATTATTAACGGTGAATTGCTTGTCAATTGATCCAAAACTTGGAAAGGAGCCGATTCTTCAACTAGCTCTTGATTTTGTTGAATTAAAGAGAGCTATAACCGTTGCTAAAGAGGCAATAGTGGGAGGAGTGGATTGGTTAGAAGCTGGTACACCATTAATAAAAAGTGAGGGAATGAATGCTATTAGGGTCTTAAGAAAGGAGTTTAAGGATAGGATAATAGTTGCGGATATGAAAACTATGGATACTGGGAGACTAGAAGTAGAAATGGCTTTTAAAGCTGGGGCTAACATTGCAGTTGTTCTCGGTGTCAGTGATGATAGCACAATAAGGGAGGCCGTTGAAGCTGCTAGGAACTATGGGGGATACATAATGGTTGACATTATTAATGCTCCAAATCCGGTTAGGAGGAGCATAGAGCTTGAGAAATTAGGTGTTGATATCATTTGTGTGCATGTAGGCATTGATCAGCAAATGAAAGGTATGGATCCAATTTCCCTCTTAGAGGAAATTCGTGGCAAAGTTTCAGTACCTCTAGCGATTGCGGGAGGTATTACGAGTGAGACGGCGGGTTTGGCTGTTGAGAAAGGAGCTGATATAGTGATTGTGGGAGGAGCGATAACGAAGGCTGAGAATGCTACCGAGGCGGCTAAAATTATTAAAGAGGCTATGTTAAAGAAAACGGTGATTAAGGCTTGGAAGGGTAAGAAGGCTAAAAGAGAAGAAGAAATCTTAGAAATCCTTCGAAAAGTATCAGTTCCTAATCTAAGTGATGCAATGCACAGAGGTCGTGTCCTAACGGGTTTTAAACCAGTCATTCCGGGTTCCAAAATTGTTGGTAGAGCCTTAACGGTTAGGACGTATCCAGGTGACTGGGCTAAACCAGTCGAGGCAATAGATTACGCGTCTAAGGGCACTGTTATTGTTATTGATGCTGGTGGTAAAGAAACAGCGGTTTGGGGAGAATTAGCAACATGGAGTGCGAAGAATAAGGGTGTTGCTGGAGTAATTATCTACGGGGGTGTCAGAGATATTGAGGATATTAGAAGGATAGGTGTCCCGGTCTATGCTAAACATTTCTGCGCGAAAGCAGGAGAGCCCAAAGGATTCGGAGAGATTAATGTCCCAATAGAGATTGAAGGTGTTAAAATTAGGCCTGGAGATTACATAGTGGCTGAGGAGGAGGGAATAATAGTTATCCCGCAAGAAATTGTTCAAGAGGTAGCCAATAGGGCTTTGGATGTTAGGGAGAGAGAGGATAGGATTCGAGAAGAGATAAAGAGAGGATCAACACTAAATCAAGTCATTGAGCTTTATAAGTGGGAGAAAGTCAGCTAGGGGTTCTGGGGAATGAGAATCCTAATCATGGGTCTTGGCTCTATAGGATCGATGCTGGCGGGTTACTTAGCAGAGAATAATGAGGTATATGGGGTTGGGAGGGCATGGCACATTAATGCTATTAGGGAGAGAGGATATTTATTAATGAGGATTCTGTTTAAATCTGAGGAGAAAAAAGTTAAGCTCGCTGGAGTATCGTCCAATATTAGTGATTTCCAGGATCAATTATTTGATTGCATTTTTGTTTGTGTTAAGGCATATGACGTAAGAAATGCTCTGAGAGAACTAGTTGATAACAATGTAAAAGGAACCTGTTATGTTTTTATTCAGAATGGTATTGGTATTGCGGATATCGCCAAAGAGCTCCTCGGGGATGCTAATATAATTAGAGCAGTAACCAATAATGGGGCTAATATACCAGAGCCAGGAATTGTTAACCATGCAGGATTAGGAGAAACTTTCGTAGGAGGCATGTATGGTTCGGAGAAAAAATATTGGGCTCGTAGAGTTTCTGAATCCCTAGAATCCGTGGGTTTACCGGCTAAATACGTAGATAATATTCGCTACTACTTATACCTTAAACTCACAATTAACGCTACCATAAATCCTCTGACAGCTATCCTAAGGATAAGAAATAAGGGAGTTGCCGAGATATCAGAGTTAAGGGAAATCATTGCAGGGGTATGTAGAGAGATAGAGGAGGTCGCGAGGGCTGAAGGGATTCGATTGAAAAATACTTTCAAAACAGTTTTATCCGTTGCCAAGAGGACTGGGGAGAATATCTCATCAATGCTCCAAGACGTATTAAGAGGAAGGATGACAGAGATAGATTTCATAAATGGTGCCATAGTTAAACTTGGGGGAAAGCATGGAATTGCGACACCTTTTAATGACATGCTTTATAAACTGGTGAAGGCTCTTGAAAAAGCTAAGAGTTACGAAGCATAAGGTTTAGGTAGAGGTTTTATGAGTAGGAAAATAAGCACTCTTGCCATTTTATCTCTTCTTCACATGATTAATGATGCCAATGTCCTCCTAATTCCCACCGTTTTACCACTGATAGTTAATGAGTTCGGCCTCTCATATTTGCAAGTTGGTTTATTGCTAAGCTCTACAATAGCATTAACAGTAATACTACAAACTCCCCTAGGCTATTTCTCGGATATGAAGGGAAGAAAATACCTCCTATCACTCGGCTTCTTGATATTAGGATTTGGAAGCATACTCTCTTCTTTCGCAAGAACATTCATTGATTTATTAATAGCGCAAGTCATTTTGAGTATTGGGGGAAGTTTTTACCATCCATTAAGTTATGCTATAACTGCTATTACCTATGAGTCGAGGGGCAGGGGAAGATCAATAGGTATACAGAGTAGTATGGGTGATATTGGAGTTCTCATAATATTTGCTACTAATGGATACATAGCAACAGAGCTTGGCTGGAGATTGCCTATCGGCTTCTTTGGAGCAATGTCAATTGGAGCAAGTATTCTCCCATTACTAATAGAGGAAAGATCAAACTTTACCCGAGAAAATGCCCCAAGGAATAATTTCTTAGAGATTATTAGGAACATTTCCTCACTTATTGGTGTGCAATTCTTGTTAGTAGCTTCTTATAGAATCGTCTACGGATACACCTCATTATTATTAGTCGAGAAAGGCCTGAATTTAGCTATAGCGAATTCCTTCATAGCAATTCTCACATTGGCTGGGATAATTGGGAGTATTATTACGGGAATCTTAATAGATAGATACGGAGTTGAGAAGATTCTTGGAATCCTCTCCCTAACTGGTGCTTTATCAGCTTTATTAATCATTTATGCACCTAGTATAGCGCTGACATTAATATTCATGATGGTGTTAGGATTCATTATTTACGGTATTTACCCATGTACGTATTCTCTGTTATCTGATAAAACCTCTAAGGAACTTATGGGGCTATCATATGGCTTATTATTATCAATAGGTCTCTTAGGAGGATTCTCGGGGACGTTTATTGCTGGATTGCTGAGCGATTATTTTGGACTCAACATAACCTACTTATTAGTCTCGCTATTTTTTATAGCAATGGCAGTATTACATTATTGTACAAAAGGAACGGCATAGAACATTGATATGTCATAGATTGAAATTAATTTTTATTAAATCCTTCCCCAAAATTCCTATTTTTAACAAAAGTGAATAAGTCACGCTTCAATAAAGTAACATAATAATGGTTTGTTAAAAATTTCTTTGATTTCTTTCCTAGTTTGTGGCTTACCTCTTCTTTGCGGATGTACGAGTTTGCGTGGCTTGCCTCTCCATATTAAAGTCTTCCAGTTACGTTAAGAGACTATGCCAGGATGGGGAAAAACAAAAAAGCAACATCTAGAAAAAAACCCAATAAATTTTTGACAAACCACATAATAATTGATTTTTTAAACGCACCTATGTTAAAAAAAGACTTAGAGAGATGTTTTTCGGGGGAAATTTTTAAAAAGTGTATGTATGTGTAATATATTGATTTTTCCCCAATCTCCCATTCTATATGTAAATAGGTAATACTTAGGGCTGGTAATTATGAAAGTAAATGAAGTTTTTGGCATATTAGTCATCGCACTGCTTGCCCTTTCTGTTCTCCCAATAGCTAGCTCTCAAGCAGCGGTTCTTAGCAATCTAGAGAGAAAACCCGAAATCGCTCTAATTACTCCTCCGAAGAACTATCCATCACTAAAAACGTCAGAGCCCAATCTTCTTTCTCCAATACTTAACTCGCTAACTGCCGAATCAAATTCCCCCGAAAGCAAAATAGAGCCGCTATTGTTAAATGAAGAAATAGCGGGGGATAACATTAGATTCGTAACTGACGCGAATGGAAATAAGAGAATATTTATTCTATTCAGAGGCACTGATAATGAACTAAAAACAGTTTTGAACACAGAAGGCATATCTGTGAGATGGATCGCCCCCTTGGCGGGAGGCAATATACTGATTTCAGCAATTCTTGAAGATGAGAGTGCCTTATATTCTCTAGCACGCATAGATGCTGTAAAGAAAATAGCTGCAGATTTCTACATATATGATATTGAGAAATACTTCGATGATTCATCGATTACAACCCTAAAGTATGGAAAAGATACTGGATTACTAATGAAGGTAGAGAATCCATTGCCCTCTGACATTCAGGACTTTGAGCCATTAGCCTATAAGGCTGTAGAAATTGAGGGTGCGCCCCAAGCCTGGCAAGCAGGTTATACTGGAAAAGGAGTCGTAATTGCTATTGTAGATACTGGCGTTGATTATGGAGTACCAAACCTAAATACAACTTACATCGTTACCGATGAGTATGTTCAAGCATTTGTGCCTGATGGTGATTCTGTAGTTATTACCTCGTATGTAATGAAACCTTACGAGATAGATGGAAAATACTATCTCCCAACAGCTGGAAAGACTTTCATTATATTCGATGGATTCTGGGGATACTACATGCAAATAACATTCGACTATGATTTCAACGTAACAGATATAGTCCTAAATAACCCTGGATTGAACATGAATTTCCACTTTGGAGTATTTCTAGAGTGGTTACCCACTCCAAGCTACTACATTGTTGGCTTCCCAGTACCAGTATTAGTAGTTGATAGGGATAATGATAATGTATATGATAGTGTATACATTGATGTAACTGGGGTATTATACTCCTATGCTATATGCCCGTACGCTGGAGCCTTACTAGGATTACCAGTTAATGACTCTTGGATGGATTATAAATTCGAGGGCCCATATTATCTAGATCCAGCTCATCCAGAAAAGGCTCTAGTAGCCTTAGACGTTTATTATTATAACTACACATATGTGGATAATACATGGCAACTAAACTTGACATTAGGTAAGGATGGTTATGCAGACTTCTCCTTAGGAGTTATCGGAGTCCCGTTCCTAGATACTATGGGCGTTGTCCGTGACGCCTTAACATTCTATGGTGTAAGCGAAAATTACGAACTTTTCATGAGTGGAATTGATCCAAACGGTAACTGGGTTGGCTTCATGTATGACTTCTATGGACATGGTACTTCATGCGCATCTACAGCTGCTGGAAGAAGAGTTCCATTCTTATTCGTATTCCAGAATGATACAATTCTTCAAGACAAGACAATACCAAGATGGCTAAATATTTCTGGTGTGGCCCCAGAAGCTAACGTAATGGGTGTAAGAGCTCTAAGCTGGGGTTATGTAATCGAAGGTTGGTTATTCTCAGCTGGATTCGATGCTTCCTATGACCCAACAACTGGAGTTGTTACATGGGTTTACACTGGAAAACATAAAGCTCATGTCATCAGCAACAGTTGGGGTATATCTTGGATATGGGCCGAGTATCTAGGTTATATGTTTGCTTTCGACATAATCTCTGTAGTTGAAACCTCCCTATCACTACCAGGAGAATACTGGGGCGTGACTGGAGGCTCAGAAATGTTAGTATTCACGATGACAAACATCACGAACTATGAACCTTCAGTATTCACACATGCGGAAGGAAACGGGGGCCCTGGTTATGGTACTGCTAATACTGGACCTTGGAGCCCATTAGCAATTCAAGTAGCTGCTTCTACTACGTTCCACTGGAGACCAGTTTATAGCGAAGAAGGAGAAGGAACGTATGATCAGATTATCTGGTGGAGCGGAAGAGGTCCAGTAGTAGTCGGATTAGGCGGTCCCGATGTAGCTGCTATAGGTGCTTATGCATTCGAGACCGTACCCTTATCCTACACGGGCATTGGTTGCATAGCATGGGATCTATTTGGAGGAACTAGCCAAGCAACACCTATGACAGCGGGAGCTGCTGCTATAGTTGTACAGGCAATGCTTCAGAGTTATGGTGGTTTCACACCAGCTTTAGTTAAGAGTGTACTCATTCTAACTGCTAAAGATCTCGGATATGATGTGTTTGCTCAAGGTGGTGGAAGAATTGACGTTTATAAAGCTCTCCAGTATGCCTTAAATACAACTACTGGCGATATTGGATACTTCTCGGATACCATCTTCGAAATAGCTGCTAAGACTATTTACTACTCTGGAACATATGACTTAATGGATGTTGGTATTGCATACCTATTCGGTGGATATAGACTCCCAGGAGACATTATTAATTTCACACTATGCGCAATTCCAGAATTTGGAGACAATGATACTATTCAGTCCGTAGAGGCCAAGACATTAGCCTTGACTGGTATTGATGTGATTACAATAACACTTGATCCAGCTAAGGCTAACTACTCTATTACTAGCGGATATTACTTCTGGTTTGATGCAACTAAGCTTGGTCTAGATCTGTCTCATGATTATATTAGGATAGTCTATAATGCTTCTGATTGGGAGACTACAGAATTAGGCTACTTGGCAGCATGGGTATATGAGGATATAAATGGAGACGGCAACATTACCAGAGACGAGGTAGGATTGATCAATAGATTTACTGGCATAGGACCATTCTTCTCCGTGGAAATTGGATATCCATCGCAATTTACAAAACCAGTGGCTATTGGCGCATATGGCTCATTCTCGAGCGTAACCGAACTCAAGTTAACTGTATTCTATTATGACTACGTTACAATGGACAATGTTAAGTTCTATAATGTTAAGGGTGATAAGGATAACATCACCGTTGAATTAACAGTACCAGCAGACGCATTGCCTGGCACATACTGGGGTTACATTTTCATAACTACTAGTGAAGGTACAATCAGAATCCCGTTCTTATACCATGTAATTGTGAGTCTTGAGACAGACGGTGCACCAGTTACCTATGGAGTTACTGATTGGTCGGAGGATAATTCTACATATCCGAACTATCACTGGGTATTCGGTTATGATATCGGGTGGAGAGCAGAAGTTGGTGAGTGGAGAGCATTCTACATAAGGGTTAACGAATCTGCTATGGTTACTGTTACTGTAGAGTGGAGCGATCCTGGAACTGATGCTTATATTCATGTGATGGATGCTGAGTACGGATACGTGATTTACGAGGAAATGCCTGATTATCTCGGTGCAGGTCAATACTCTGATCGTGATCCACTCGGTAATACTACAACCGCTACATTCCCAGTAGCTGGTAATAGATTATATGTCGTAGTCATTAGAGCTCCAGTATTTGACGGTTCTGTATACCCAGTATCATTTAACGTAACATTCACAGCTGAAAAGAGAGTTGGTCCAGTAATAGAAACATTATCATTATCTACAATGGGATCTTTTTACACACCTATAATCTGGGAGGGTTCCGTATTCGCACCAGAAGGAATAGAGAACGTAACAATACTATTCGATAATGGTATCGAAATAGTTCCTAGCTCAGTCTCAGTCATAAGCCCATTGAACTGGATTGTCTCCCTAATGTTCTATCCTGACTCATTACCAGAAGGCTTTAACAACATGACTATTGTAGCTTATGATAGCCTTGGCGTTTCATCAAATGTTACTTATGAAATCTTTGTAGATAGAACATCACCGAGTATTCCAACTGTATTAGTTAATGAAGAATCAGTTTTACCAGTCTCATACGGCGAGGCTACAGAGCTTAACATTACTGTGAAAGTAACTGACTTATCACCATCTAGTGGGACTTTCATCGTTTATGATGATAGGGGTCTAGTTTACAAAGAGTTCTCTTGGATGTTTGATTTCTACACAGGAATGTTCCTATCCCTAAGTACCGGCCTCACTGGGGTTGCTACATTTAACGCAAGTACAGGATTCTGGTTATTAGAATTTAACATGACAGTAAATGCTTCCGAAATTATTGAGGGTTACTACTTCCTCGATATAATAGTGGATGATATAGTATACAATGAAGTCTATGTCACTTATCTAATTGCAGTAGAGGATATTGCAGCACCAGAAGTGTTAGGTTATACACTATATGATCAAACATACACTGAGATTTCGTATGTTGGCGACTTTGTAACCACATTAATTGTTGACATCGAAGTATATGATGTTAACTTGACCGACGCTAGTTTCTACATAAATGATCAAGCATGCACTAACGTCACATTAGTTTTCAGCATGTATGGCTTATATGAGTACGAAGTTTACATTAATGCTACTTACCTATTAGAAGGCAATAATGTTTTCAAGGTTGTTCTAGTAGATGGTTACAATAGAACAACAACTTACACGATATCAATCACTAAGAGCACAGTCCCAACAGTTGAGATTATAGAGCCTACTGAAGGAGCATTGCTAAATACCTCCTCAGTAACTGTTGTATGGTCTGGTTCCGATTCCGAGTCAGGAATTGATCACTATGAGGTAAGACTAGACAACGGTTCATGGATTAATGTTGGCTTGGATACCTCGTACACCTTCAGCGGCGTTGCTGATGGTTCCCACGTCATTTACGTAAAGGCAGTAGATGGCATCGGTGCAGAAGCTATTGCGAATGTGACAATTACAGTTGATACTAAACTACCCACTGCGGTATTATCCATACCTGCTGGAATATTAAATACGACGTTCTCCATTAACATTAGTGTATATGACGAGCACTTCGCTTATGCAGAGGTATACATTGACGGAATTCTAGTTCTTAAAATAAATGCTCCAGGAAATGTTAGTATCGAAGTTGATCCAGCGGATTATGTTGATGGTTCTCATACAGTAACTTTGGTTGTTAAGGATCTAGCTGGAAACCGTGTTGTTAGGACTGGTACATTCCAAACAGCGTACTATGCTCATCACGAAGCTACAAGAGTAAATGCTGTAATAAGCGAATTAAGTGCTATAGCTACTAGAAACTTAATAATAAGCATCATTGTCTCCTTAATCGTGGGTATTATAATAGGTTTCGCAATTACTAGAATACCCAAGAAAGGCGCATAAAATTTCCTATTTCATTTATTTCTTTTTTCTATTTTTGGATAATTCTCTTCTGGCGCTTTCTGATCTTTTCAGAAATTATTCAATAGCTATTAAGATTTGTACCATGGTAATTCTTTGGCAAGAACCTCTCTTTCAACTCTTTCGTCTCCAATTAAGAATCTCTTACCCTTCTCTGTCAAACTATACTTCTTAGTTTTTCCTTCTTCGCACTCTATTTCTCTAATAAACCCCTGCTCATTTAATGACAGTAGTAGCGAGCGAATAGATTTAAGGTCTGGTATCCATAAACCCCTAGTACGCTTAATAATTTCATTTGCAATTTCAAGATCGGTCATAGGTTTCTCATTAAGCAATCGTAAGATATATTCTTTCAGAAGATCCTTGGAAAGTTTGTTTCTCGCAAAGTTATTTGTGAGACGATTATGTCTAACATTATCCATAATGGTCAACTCCAATTATAATAAAATCAGAATATGCGGATAAAAACCATTTATATCAGCGAGATATATTTAAATTTTGGGAAGACACAAGCACTAATCTTATTAATAGGGGTGAATAATATGGTATTTCTCTTCCTTGTTCAGCATGCTGAGGCTAAACCTAAAGAGGAGGATCCTGAAAGAAGAATTACTGAAAAGGGTAGAAAGGAAACAGAGAAGGTAGCTAAGTTCTTTAAGGAGCATATAGGTATCGGAGTCTCGAAGATTATCCATAGTACAAAAACTAGAGCTCGACAGACGGCTGAGATTCTTGCTCATTACATCAAGCCAAAAGATGTTATTGAAGAGGAGGGGTTAGAACCCTTAGCAGATCCCTTAATATGGGTTAATAAGTTAAGAGATATCGGGGAGAATGTGATGATAGTTGGACATTTACCGCATTTGAGTAAATTGCTATCAATTCTCATCGTTAAAGATCCAGAGGCAGAAATAGTAAAGTTCCGCTATTCATCGATTGTTTGCTTAGAGCGAGGCGAAGATGAGAAGTGGAGAATTCTCTGGATAATTAGACCAGATATTATTCCATGAATTAGTTTTCCTCATTCTTGATCTAGTTCTAGAGTTCCCTGAGTTCTATTCCTTTTTCTGTGTCCTTAATGACTAATGGAGTTCTTGGAGCTGGCTTTCCTCTAAGTTTTAGTATCCACAGAAGTTTCTTGTATTCCATTTTATCCTTAACAATCTCCATAACCAGTACGTTATCAACGAACGGAGCTACTACGAGTTTGTTATATGGTTCTTCGCTTGTTTCAGTTATTATTACTGTAATTCCGATACTCTTGAGTTCTTGAATTCTTCTAAACCCATAATTTATGGCTTTGTCTAGGCCTAGAGCTAGATTAAACATTTCTAATCCATCAATTATATAAAGGTCGGGTTTAAGCTTGTTTATCATCTCCCTAGTTCTTAGCAATATCACATACTCTGACATACTAAATGGATTTAGACTTAAGAACCATAACTTATCCTTATACTTCTCCTCCTTTGTCCCCATTCTCTTAACATATTCGCGTAATTGTTCTTCAGACTCTTTTAGGCTAAAAAATAGGACTTTTCTACCCATTTTAATATTATTAATCGCGATTTTTAAAGCTAGTAATGTCTTACCAGCTCCCGTTGGTCCAGCTATTAATGTAGCAGAACCGCGCTGAAAACCTCCACCGAGGTATTTATCTAAGATAGGGATTCCACTCTCAATTTTTTCTCCCGAGAATTTTCCAGCTATCCCTATTGGAAGTGGGGGGATTACTGATAAACCCTTATCAGTTATGACATAGGGGAGCACGAATGGCTCGACAGCTTTTCCTCTAGTTTTCCTAATCTCCATAACTCTGGAAATTCTATCACCACGAGCAATACTCTTCATCACAATAACTGTATCGGCTATAAATTCCTCTATTCCATGTCTAATAGATTTTACACCAGACGGAAACTCGCTTATTAGAATTATAGTTGCGTCTAAATTCTTAATGAGTCTACCAATGACATTATGCAGGAAAGCTTGAACCTCATCCTTTTTCATTAATGCTAGAATACACGAAATAGGATCTATAACTATCCGCTTAGCATTAATTTCTAGTGCTCTCTGGATGAATAATTGGAATATATCACTCATTCTCCCATGATCTGTGGTGAGTAAAGCATCCATGTAAATGAACATGTTCTTATCTTCGAATTGTTCGAAGTTCATGCCGAAACTTTTCATATAGCTATAGAATTCGCTTTTCCTCTCAAAGAAACTGAGATAAGCTCCTCTCTCACCACATTTTTTCAAACCATTATAGATAAACGTAGCACCTAAGAGCGTTTTTCCGCTACCAGGATGACCAATGACTAAAACCACCGAACCCTTAACGAACCCTCCCCCTAGAGTCTTATCCAACCCCTCTATCCCTGTTGGGGCAAGTTCAAACAAATTTTTCACCACGAAATTACATCACTAAAAAGCCAATTTTGCATCAACATTTAAGTTTAGAGAGAGTTATCACTAAAAACTAATGTCTAAAGATAAAGATCCAAATTTGTAAAAATTTCATAGAGAGTTTGTATTAACTAAAATTCATCCTTAAAGTGTACCAAAGGGTTATAAATGTATTTCAAACTGCATATTATGAGACCTGTCTCCCTTACCTAGAAGTTATCCCTAATGGACTTAACTGTTATAACAATCGATGGTGAAGAGTAAAGTGGCGATCTTAGCAGTCTTACTATTAAACTTGCAAGGATTTACACTCTACAAGAAAGTCATGGATAAACGGTTTAAGGAGGCTCCATTAGAATCTCTGGTGGCGGCTATTCAGGGTATCGGTATAGAGATGGGTCGTGGAAAAATAGCTAAGACCTATTTTGAGAAGGGGGCAATTCTCTTTGTCGATGGAGCGCGGATAGAGGATGTTAGGCTTGCTCTCATTCTAGATAGAATACGGCCGATAGAGGCTTTAAAGGGGGTTTATTTATTAAATAAGCTAGAGAAACTTCTGTTAAGAGCGAGGGGGAACACGCTTGGAGAAAAGATTTCAGAGAGTACTTCTTTAATGGACAGGATAATTGAGAATACCATGGATGTACCAGATTTTTTAACACCAGCAATAAAAGGACTTATGGAAAAATTTGGTCCAATGTTTCCAGAGATTTTAGAAGATATTCTCAAGCAGAGATTAAAGGATGATCCGTACCTAGTGGCAATCCTATGGCCAGATAGATTTTTCGAGGAGATGTTAAAGATACTTGGCTGGACGAGTGTAGAGCAATTCATCTTATTTTTGTGGATGGAGGTATGTTCTTTATACCCAAGAATCCCAAAAAAGAAGAGGGAGGATGTCCTACGGACACTAAAAAATATTCAAAGGAAAATATCCATAAAGGATAGAAAGAGTATTGTAATCGCTTGGAGAGACTTCTTAGAGACTATTATAGATGTTATCATGAATTACGCTCGCTAACCCTTTATTAATATAAACTTGATTAAAAAAATAGATTATTGCCAAAAAGCCGTGTTCTCGATTCTTGGTGGGACTCTTTTAACTAATGAACTTCTTAATATGGCGAAGCTTTAATTCTTCAGGAGTGATTCTTGATTAAGAATGTTTTAGAGAACGAGAAATTGGGTGGCCAAAGATCCTTGAACTTTAGCTCTCTTACTTCTTTTCCATTTGTAACAATTATCCGGGTATTCTCTTCAAAAAACTCAGCCATGACTTGCCTACAAGCTCCACAAGGCCATGGAAATATGTCGGGACTATATATCAGCATACTCTCAAATTCTCTCTCACCAGTAGAAATGGCATTAAATATAGCTACCCTCTCAGCGCATATAGTTAATCCATAAGATGCATTCTCAACATTAACCCCCACGTATAATTTACCACTTTTACTCTTCACTACAGCGGCAACGCGTATGTGAGAATAGGGAGAATAAGCATTAGAGATCTCTTTCCTTGCCAATTCTAGCATTTCATCAATAGACATTTACATCACCACTTATTTATCCAGAAATCTCATAATATTAATGCCGTCTTAATCCCTCTTTAAGTTCGATTCCAGATACAGGAGGAATAGATACTATATTAAGCAAAAACTCCGATAACGCATGTTCACCAAGAAAACAAGTAGATAACTAATAGTAAAAATCTATAGAAGAATTTTTAGATGGTTATGCCACTCCCTATTACAGTGCTTAATCCACCCACCCAATCTTTAAGATACTAGAATCTCTTCTCCGAGTATCCTCTAAATGCCCTAGAGGTTTAGATAATTATTGACTTCGACGTGGTTCTTTGTACTTTTATACTTATGACGCTTAGAAGTCATTGCTGTTACATATGCTTATTTACACATGTTTTATATCATCATCTTTTTTATATTAATAATTACGAGGTGAGGTTCATATGATATTCGCATACATTGTGTCACCCATAATAGTGGCATTAATGCCCGTTATATATTCCTCCGTAGGGTATAGAAGGCTTGGTGGTTCTTTAACGGAGAGTCTTTGTCTAAGCATACCGTTCTGGATAGGATTGCTCATCGGACTATATGAGTATCTCACGATCGTAATTGTTGGTGGGGAAATTGCTCTACCAATTTCAATTCTATTAGTCCGCAATCTCATATGTCTGGGTCCCGCATTAATTTTCATGGCGATCTATTATAAATGGTATAAAAACAAGATAAGAGAGCTAGAAAGATCTAGAGTAATTCATATTAAGAAGGAGTTCTCCCTCTTAGCTTCAATGAATATTATTTGCTCGATTATTGCTTTGGTAATTCTATTAAATTTCTTACCAGAAACATTAGCGATTCCATGGTTTGCTGTTCTTGTAAATATTCTAGTAGTACTATCCGTTATTGCCTCTATTATTGTGGTCTGTTACCTTATTCTTAGCTATGAAGGAATATCCTATGAGACGCCTGAAGGAATCTTATTAATAACTTATGGTGTTCTATACGTGATTCTTCTAATAGTTTCATTCATAATAGGTCCTCCAGGAGCTACTCTCGTTGGATATCCTTTCCTTGCTGGCATAGCGGGGACAGCATTAGTGGTGATCATTCTGGATATTAAATACCTTATAAGCTCTGAAGGAATTACTAGAACTAAGGCTTTATTATTAATTATGCTTATTATTTTCTCGGTGCTCTCTCCTACATTTCTCCCTCTTAAGTCAAAAGGCGCTGTAGATGATAGTTGGAAATCAGAAGTTCCCTTCATTATAAATGTGAATGCGTCCGAGTTTCCAATTAGTATTGATAATATTAGATTAGTTGATAGAGCACTAGCCCGTGATTATGCATTGTCTTACAGACTGCCAAAAATAGGGAATTATCAGTTAAAAGTGGGTACTGAGTATGAAAATATTGGGTTAGTAGCTGGTAAACCTGCTTGGGTGGTTCCTGTTTATTATACCTATGCTCTCACCCCCGAGATAAATAAGATGGTAGGATACCTATACATTCATCTCGATACACCAACATTCGAATCGATGCGATTCGTTAATGTTGAGATGTCTATTGCGCCTGGTCTTTATGGGAAAAGAGATCTCTTTTACTTTACCCTAAGACTGGTGCCAGATGGGATGATTGGAGAAGTTTATTTAATTGATCCGAGTCCAGTTACTTCTTCACCCGCTTGGGTCGTGCTTATTGATCGATACAGTAAGTGGGGAGTGCGTCTGCCTTATAAGGTTCTGATTGTAGGGGCGGAAGGTGATTATAAATTATATCCTTGGAGAGACGCCGTTGGAATTGTGCCTCAAGTGGTTTCACGGACAGCTCTGGAATCCATTGTTCTGAGAATTGGTTCCAGCATTAGAAACGGTTTGAAAGACTACTTCGCGAAAGGTTTTATCTGGATACCAGTATCTCAGGATATACAGGAACTTCTGGACGAGGAATTCTATCATCGGTCACATCACTTTTTATTAGGTGATTGGTGGGGGAGGGACTTCTATCTAGCGGTGAGGACTACTGGTGGAGAAGAATCTGTTGCGGCGTGGGTGTTAATAAATGATACTATAGCATTGTTTGATCTAAGATTTTATCACGGTATTGGAGGGATTACCAGGGGCGTGAATACCCCAGAAAGAGCCATGGAAGCGATCGAAGGAATACTTAAGGGATCCGTTCCATATGGTGCTGAAGCTAGATATCCGAAGCTTTACTCAGTCTGCTTCAATAATAATACCTACTTAATCTGGGTTGCTTTGGTTGCTCAGAAACTTCCAGGGGCCGATAAGCCAATCGGAGTAGTATGGGTTGATGCATCCAATCCGAGAATCTCTGGATTTGTCCAATACGTTTACGGTGAGTCTCATAATGTATTCATGGAGCGTCTCTACAACAATATCATTGCCTCATACATGGGTTGGCAAGGAGGAAATGAGACAATTCTATTAACCGCTTACATCAACGGAACCATAATTAGGAAGGGTTGGGCTCTGCTCCAGCCTAATTATGAGTATGCCATAATAATGAGTGTCCTTAACACTACTGGAGAACTCGTAACTGTAATTGTTTTAGAATCCAAAGTAGCTACTAAGCAAGATTTCTACAATGCGGTTCTAGCCAAAGAGGGAGACAGAGTAGAGATTCAAGCGAGATGGGACATCGATTTACAGGCATGGGTAGCGTATACTGTTAAGCTCTATCCCCAAGGATAATATTTCTTGCCTCTAATCTTTATAAGTTTCTTTTCTTATTTTTTCAAAAACTTTAAGGAGGCACGATCATGAGCAATGAGAGGCCAGTTATGCCGAAGTGGAAAGCTCTCATTCTAGCTTCTAGGCCCCCTTTCTTGCAAGTGACTATTTTTTCCGTTAGCTTGGGCGTTATTCTCGCATTTTATCATGTGGGGCATATAAACTGGTTATATGCAGTGCTAGTTCTTCTAATTGCTTGTTTTATGCACTTAAGTGTAAACCTTATACATGAATACTGGGATTGGAAAAGTGGTACTGATAATATTAATGTTAATGCTATGAGGCCCTTTACTGGTGGAAGTGGGATGATACAGCTTGGTTTAGTAAGCCCTAAGGAAGAGCTTGCATTTGGATTATCACTTCTTATCTTGGCTACCATCCTCGGTCTTTACATACTAGTTGTCTTACCAGTAGTTCGTATTCCATTGTTGATTATTGGCGCTATAGCCGTTTTTTCGATCATATTCTATACTGGCCCACCACTAAAGCTAGCTCATAGGGGTGTTGGAGAATTCTTCATTTTCTTAAATTTTGGGCCATTAATGTGCCTAGGTCCATACATTGTTCTGACACAAAGGATTCATATGGAGCCTATAATAGTTGGTTCTCTTCTGGGAATCCTAACTACAGCTATACTATGGATCAATGAATTTCCAGATGTACAGGCTGATGCTGCGGTGGGTAAAAGACATTTAGTTGTGAGACTTGGTCTTGAAAAAGCTAGGTATGGATACGCTATATTAGAATTTCTACCGTACATTATCCAAATTCTAGCAGTATTTTTAGGATTATTACCATGGATTACGCTAATAACGTTTTTGGCTATTCCACAAGCTATTCGTAATGTTAGGATTTGCTTTGAGAACTATGATAATCCGAAGAAACTATTCCCAGCAAATCTTGGAACGATCAAAAATCACTTAATTTATGGGCTTCTCCTTATACTAGCGTATACTTTGATACTCGTTATCCCCATTAATCCCTATCTTGGTTCTTAACCGCTTTTTTCTAAAAAATCTTTATTAATGCTAAATACTGAATATTGAGTTACCTCACTGCTACTGGTGAAGCTTTTGGGGAGCATTTCAAAATATTTATGGTTCGTAAAGAATACGTTTTATATAATCGGTTATGCTGTTCTAGCCCTCTTTTTATATGATATTATTGCGGAAATTACTCTTGAAGGCTCTCCAATCACGGGCCTTGGACCGATAACATTAGCTACTCCTCTAGATGCCATTATCCCCTTCCTTTCAGCGTTTACCGTATTCTACGTATTCATCTTTTATCCATTCGTGATTTACTCACTTGGTTATCTCATGTATATCCGACCAGAGAAGGCGGATAAAGTTTTCTTATCCATCCTCATCGTGTACATAGTGGCTTTTCTAAATTATTTATTATTACCAGTGAAGATGATTAGACCTGATCCAGATAAGCTACCGAGTGACTTCTTGTCTAGAGTAATGGCTAAATACTATAAAGAAGATTTGCCCGTGAATTGCTTCCCCAGTCTTCACGCGGCTAATTCCACGTTATTTGCTTACTGGATGAGCAAGGCTAAGCCAAGATTTAAGATTCTGTTCTGGGCAATAGCGATTAGTGTGATCATCTCGACTCTTTTTGTTAGACAACATGTTATAGCTGATGAAGTATATGGATTTTTATTGGCCTATCTCGTATCTTGGCTTATCGATAGGGGATTCCCAGATGGAAAACCCGTTAAGGAATACTGGTTACCCAGAGCAATTTTCACACTTGTTCTAGCCACAGCAGTTGCGATTTTTATTATTCTTGGCTATCTACCATAATCCCTTTTTAACGCAATTCTTCCCTATTGTATAATAGAGTGTATGATTCGATGATGATTAAGAAGTTGAGGTTTGGCTCGGAGTTGATCCAAAAGTGAATTATTATTCTAAGATCCTTAGGGAGGAGTGCGAGAAAAACCCGTATATGGCTTGAAGTTATTGAGGTAAGAGTCGTGACGGGGCCTGCTCAGGGGAAGATAAGAATCCCCGTGGAAGTTATTATAATGGGGCATAAGGTAGATTCCATAGTTTACATTCATCTAAAAGGTTACTCAAGAGCCCGTATAACTCATATTGATATTGAAGGATTCGATGCTGAGGGGGATAAAATAAACGGAGGAATGGCTGTGGGAACAAGCAGTGGTCTGACAATAATTCTTAAGAAAGAGATAGTTATTGCAGGGAAAAACGCTAAGAAGATTGTTTTAAGAGGTTTGAGAGTGCTAAATATTGGAGAGAGAGCGAAATGTGTTATAGGAATTAAAGATGGAGGAATTTTCGTGGGCTTTGAGTCAAAGGTTTTACCACGTCTAGAAAAATTTGCATTGGAAAGGATCGATGGGGCATCTGAGGGATGAGCTACTGGGTTTCAATATACCTAAGCAGCATAGGTAGAACTTGACTTTTCCTTGATGTAACCCCTGGTAATACTCCATACCCCTCTGATAAATCAACTTTGAGCGCATTAGCTACGATTTCCTCATTACCAACAACTATTATGAAGCTTCTTTCCTCTATGTAATCCGTTATCATTAGGACAAGAAATATTAGCCCTCTATCCCTCATCTCCTTCATCATTACCTCCTTTAGAGAATTAAGCATTCCTAGGTAATTCTCTGGCCTAGTAGTCATAATCTGTGCGATACCAAAATTACCTATTTTTGACGAGAATATCTTCAGATCCATAGTGATTATTTTCTTCGGATCGCTTGGCTCATTGGCGGCCATGGCGATTTTCACAAACTCTAATGCTTCCTTAAGACTCAAACCAACGTAATCACAGATCTCCTTAACTACTTGCCTATCAATTATTGTTGTTGTCGGGCTTTTTAGTAGGAGGGTGTCTGATAATATAGCATACAGCATAGCTTCAGCCAAATTAATCTCAATTTCTATTCCCTCCTCCTTAGCAAGTCGCCAAATGATCGTATTCGTGGCCCCTAGTGGCTCAATCCTAAAGATTATGGGGTTTAGAGTTTTTACATCCCCGCTTATCCTGTGATGATCTACAACTGCAATGATTTCTGCTTCCTCGATACCCTCAACTGATTGGCTAAACTCGTTATGATCCACTAACGCTACCTTCTTCCTATAATCCTTCACGAGGTCGCTTCTTGTTATTATTCCTCGTAATCTTCCTACAGCATCCGTAACTATAATGCTCCTAACGCCACGCTGCATCATCATATTTCGGATATCCTTAACCAACGCGTCCTCACTAACAGTTACTGGTTTATCAGAAAATCTTCCCACAGGCTGGCTTAGATCGAGAAGTCTAAGAGTAGTATATAGATCATGAGGAGATAGAATCACCGTAGCGTTCTTCTCCTTAATCTCCTTGGCAATATCGTCAAATGAGTTTATTTCCCCAGTAATAATGATATACTTTATTCCATGTCTAATAGCTTCTCTTAGAATACCTTTATCCCCCATAGACACAAGAATGACTCTAGTTAATTCCTTCTCCTCAAGCTTTTTAATACGCTCCAGCGACCAATCTACAATTATTTTTCCACTTAGTGAACCTTCAGGATTTCCATACAATAGTTTTCCATTGGATATTTCTAGGAAATTCTTTATGGGTGTCTCTCTTAATACGAACTCTTCCTTGATAATCTCCTCAATAAAACTTCTTGCAAAAGACTCCGTGCTGAATAATCCAACAATGATCTTATTGGTGTCCACGATTGGTAATGATCGTATACCTTTTGAAACTATTATATCCATAACCTTTTTCAGTGGATCCCAATGATAAGCAAAAATAACATCTTTAGTCATTACGTCCTGGGCACGGGGATAAACATCATTAATGATGTCTGGGATCTTCAAATTCGTCTTTTCCAGAAATATCCTTGTTTCCGGCCAAACATCACCAAGCCTAAATGGTTTTGCATTAAAGCCCTTATTCTTAAGCAAATGAGAAAAGGATATTGCCGAGATTATAGCATCTGTATCTGGATTTTTATGACCAATAACCAAGATTGCCATCTTTTTACCTCTTCTCTAATTCTGAGGAAAACCAAATATAGGGAAGAAGCTAACGAGGAATAACCATTATTGAATTGGTTCTAGTGATATTCGATTAGGCAAAAATTTGAGAAGAAATACATATCACCTTCTCGCTATAAAAAAGTAACCCAAAACATGCACCTCTTGTATTTTCTAAAAATTATTGGGTGAAAAAAGTTTTAAGTCAAATACGCAGTATTTTACTACTTCTCATTTAATTCATGTTTAGTTTGGGTTAATGATATGACCTACGGAGTTATTATAACAATTCTTATTTGTCTTGCTTTGCTTCCATGGACTCTGTACTTCATCACATATTCCAAACTAAAATTAGTTCACATTAAGGCGTTTTTGATAGGAGGTATGGGTTGGATAATAGCCTTAATATTGAGAACACCAATTCTCATTTCAGCGAGTATTGTTTTCACAAAAGTTTTTCAAGTGATGATTGCTTCTCTTTTAGCTGGGGTTTTTGAGGAGGGATTAAGATTTTATTTCATTAATAAGTTTATGAGAGAGGATTTCTCTGCTGGAAGAATCATCTCAATGGGCATTGGTTGGGGGCTATTTGAAGCTATCCTGACATACGTTATATCCATGATTAGTGTTTTAGTCATTATATTATATCAAATCGAGGTACCCGACTTTGAAATACCGTCTCAAAAAGAGTTGTTAATGGGAGGCCTAATAGGGGCTTATGAGAGAAATGTGGCGATAGCAATTCATGTTGGTTTTACAATTATTGTGACTGCTTCACTGATGAATAGAAAATGGCTTGGTTTCGCGATAATCTACCACTCCTTAATCGATTTTATAGCCGCCTACTTAGGTCTAATCCTGCCGCATACGTATCAGAACTTATGGATTATAGAGGGAATAGTGACTGGATTAACTATTCTATTATACATGATTATAGCTCTGATACTAAAGGTTCGGTTAGCCAAAGCATTTACTAATTCTGTTATACCCTCCATTTTTTATAGAGAATAAACCTCCAACAAAAGAATAATAAACCCCCATATTGTTTTCGTTAGTTTTCCTTAAAACAAGGTGTTCCGATGAGCATTTTTGATGAGTTGGAAAGATTACTGAAGGAGCAGACTGAGAAGGGCAAGGTCTTATCACGGTTCATAGTTCTGATATGGATTGTTTCTCTTGGAATAGATTTCATCGCGTATATGATGGCTATGAATTCATCAACGTACGGAATGCGGGGACAAGTGAGATCATACCTAACAGCATACACCCAAATACTTCTCATTTACGCCATAGGTTTTATTGCTGGGTTTATCTTATCTGTGCTAATTTTTTACTCGATAGCAAAATATTCTAGGAGAGACGCAATCTATCTAGCTGGAGGATTCTTCTTCCTATTATCGGGATTCTTTGATTTTTTCGCTGCATATCAAGCTCTCAATGTGAGGAATAGATTATTAGAAACTTTAATGAGATTGCCTCTATTCACCATAGATGCATTACAAAATTTTGTCACGAAGCAATTATATAGCTTCATAGAACTAATTAACAATCTCACACTTTGGTCCACAGTGTTGATCGGGGGTGCGTTTGTAGCGTTTGGGTTAAGTAACATAAAATTTACCAGATTTTT